>MDTD01081946.1_pt1 | contig 24987 bp, 26 predicted proteins | sample 811221 | NCBI WGS metagenome assembly MDTD01 (sample SAMN05326646, study PRJNA326480) | marine metagenome | isolation source: seawater | place: Pacific Ocean: South West | collected 2011 | reverse complement strand
TTATCATCATTATTTGGACCACAATGCTCTACAAACCTATACGTTTCTATTTCTATAAAATTAATCTCTTCCGTTGAAATGAAATTTTTAATTTTTTTATAGATTTTAAAAGGATTATTTGTTTTAATTTTTATACTTTTTATACCCATGGAATTAACTAACTTAAAAATTTTTCTATTTTTAGGTTGTCTTTGATGAAAGCTAGAATATACAGAATAAAAATTATTTTCACAAACAAATGTAACTTTTAAATTATGTATTAAAGCGAAATTTAATGACTCATAAAATACTCCACTTTCAATCGAAGCATCTCCAATAAAAATGAATATTCTCGATTTTTTTTTATCCAATCTTTGTCCAAAGGCAAATCCAACACCTACTGGTATCGAATTGGAAACTATTGCAGTGCTTCCAAGAAAATTATTTTTTTCATCAACTAAATGCATTGATCCACCAACTCCTTTACTACATCCATCCGGTAATCCATGCAGCTCAGCAATCATTGCATATAGAGAATCACTCTTTGATAAATAATGAGCGTGACATCTGTGATTACTGATCAAAAAATCTTCTTTTCTGTAAATAGCGCTCAACGCTGAGGAAATAGATTCTTGTCCAATAGACAGGTGTACAGGACATCGCATATTTTGTTTTTTATATTCAGATGATATTCTTAATTCTGTCTCTCTAATAAGTAAGTATTTGTAAAGTATTTTTTTAATTATGCTTTTTTTCATCTTAATTATTTTTTTAAAGTTGAATTAATAAAGAAATTAAAAGAATTTATAATTTGGTTTTTTTTAGGAAAATCTGAATTACCTTCTATTTTAACAGCTATAGCTCCAGCAATTTGCGAAATCAATAAACTCAAATATAAATTACTCTGAACTAGAGACATTATCGAAGACATTGCATGAAAAATGTCTCCTGCACCCATTGTGTCTTTGGCCGATATACCTAATGTTTTTATTTTAAAAATCTTATTATTATTTAAACCAATGGAAAATTCGTCACCACAGGTTAAAAATCCAACTTTCGCATTAAGTTTGTTTCTTAATTTCTTTAACGAATTTTCTATGTTCATTTCTTGCTCACCAGAAAACAACTCTAACTCTTTTTTATCTAAACTAAAGAAATCAGCTTTATTTATTTTTTTTCCAATAATATTAAAACCATAATTTAAACTATTTGTTTGCACATTTACGGATAAGTTTTTAGATTGCTTCTCAATTATTTTGAATAATTTTTTTGTAATTAAACCATGTCCAAAATCTTGCAATATAACTAAATCGTAATTTGATATTTTCTTTTTAACTTTATTTAAAAATTTTTTTTCTAAAATTTTACTAATTGTAGTGTTATTAAAATGATTTAAAGTTAATATTTTTCTTAAATTTCCAGCTTTATCTTTTTCAATAATTCTTTCTTTAATTAACCTAGGATATTTATTGGAATAAATTAAATTTTTGGTTTTTTTTAAATCAATATTAAAATTTTTAAGATCAGAATTTATAAGAGAAAAAATATCTACTTTATTTGTAAACTGCTTTAAAAACTCATACGTTGCAAGAGCTCCCCCAGGCATATAGTGGCTTTTAATAATACTACAAGATAACGTGCTTGCTTTTGGTGAAACACCCATCATTGAAACATCTGTATATTTATCAAATATTATTTCACCAAGAACTAGTATTTTTTTGGATTTAATTTTTTCTAAAGAATCAATTAAGCTTTTTTTTTTAATATTATTTTTATTTATATTTTTTTTAATTTCATAATCAATTTTTTCAAAATTTTGTGAAATTAGTTCACTAGAACTGAAAGTTTGTTTGCCAATTAATTTAATAGCAATTTTATTTTTTTTTAGTATTTTTTTTTCTTTTTCTAAGTTACCTACATTGTCAGATTTTTTATATTCTTCTCCTTTACAATAAAAATCAGGTTTAATTACATTTAATGCTTCTATTGCTGAAGGTTCATTTATAATTGTTACAAAATCTACAATTTCTAAATTTGATAAAAAAAAAGCTCTTTGATTTTGATTATAATAAGAACCTTGAATTTTTTTATTTACATATTTATCAGAAGTAATTGTTACAATTAGTATATCACCAAAAGATTTTGCTTTTTTTAAGTGATCAATGTGACCTGGATGTATTAAATCAAAACTACCATGACTTAAAACAATTTTCTTATTTTTTTTTTTTAATAAAAAAATTTTTTTTGAGACCCCATTAACTGAAAGTATTTTTTTTTCATAAATTTTAAATATCTTTTCAATAAATATATTGTTAAATAAGCTATCTCTACCAGAATTTAAATCTATTATTTTTTTATTAATATTCATAATGAACTGACGCGCTTGATTATTAAAAGACCATTCAATTGTTTTAGGGAATATTGTTAATTTTTTCTTACCTCTTAGTTTATAAGTAACTTGAATACCTTTTTTTTTATCTTGTTGCCGAGGAAAATTAATATTAATAAAACCATTTTCATAATAAATCTTCAAATAAAGATCCCAATCAAAGTCTTTGTAATGTTTCGATTCAATTATTCCATAAAAATTTTTATATTCAATGAGCACAACTTGACTTTTTTTTTTTAAATATGCCAATATAACTTTTTTAAATTCACCAAAAAAGTACCTCAGTAAACTTGCAGCATGTGAATTTGTATTTAAATATTCGTCAAATAACTTATAATTTTTTTTACTTAACCATTTTGGGTATGATCTTTTATTTTCAGGTGTGTTACTATAAGGATCATTCGATTTGATGTATTTTTCATTTTTTAAAAATCCAGTCCCACATACATTCACATATCTAAAATAAATAATTTTTCCTAGTTTTTTTTCTGTCAAAAGTTTTTTAGCCAATGACATTCCAGAGTAAAATAACTTATTATATCCTATCTGATATATCAGTTTTTTTTTTCTTGCAATTTCAACCAATTTTAATGCCTCCTCACTTTTCTTAGCCATTGGTTTTTCTGAAAAAACGTTAATATTTTTACTCAAAAAAAATTTAGCTATTTCGTAAGTTTCCTCTCTACGCACAATAATAATTACAGCATCTAAATTTTTTTTATGTTTTTTATACATTTCCTTATAGTCTAAATAACAATTCTTTATTTTATATTTTTTGCAAACATGTTTGCCTAAATTTATTCTTTTTTCGACTAATGCAATAATCTTACAATTTTTTACATTTATAAAACTTGGTATGTGTGATAATTGAGATGTGTAACCGCATCCTATGATTGCAATATTTTTCAATTAAATTTTCCTAAAGTTTAAGTTTTTTAAATTTGATTTTAATCCAAAATATCTACCTAAAATTTTTTTTTCTTTAAAGTCTCTATAGCTCATTTTTTTTATATATTTTGAATCAATTAATTTTTTTATAAAAATATATCTGCTTATACGTTTATTATTCGATAAATGAATAATTTTTTTTTTTAATAGCATTTGAATTTTTTTTTTTAGTATCAGATTGTTAAAAATATAATTACATACATCTTCTGCATCAATTGGACTACAGTAAACATCCTTAAAAAGATAGATTTTCTTTTTTAAATTTATTTTTTTTAACGATTCATACACAAATCCTGAATTAAAATATTTACCATACAACATTGGTAATCTTATTATTAAAGAAAATTTATTTTGAATGATCAAATTTTCAGCTAATAATTTACTTTTTCCATAAGTACTTTCAGGTGCGGGAACATCATTAACAGTATAAAGTTTATTTTTTTTTCCAGAAAAAACTGCGTCAGAAGAAAAGTAAATAAAAAATATTTTATTTTCTTCACAAAAATTCGATAATTTTTGAGGAAAAAATGTATTTATTTTATATGCTTCATTAACATTTTTTTCACATAAATTAAATTTAGTTAATCCACTTAAATTAAAAATTATATTAGGTTTAAATTCCATTATTTTATTTTTTAATTTTTCAAATCTATCAACATAATTAAAATCTTTTTTAGTTGATATAGAACAAACCTTAATATCTGGTCTATTTTCTAATTTTTTAAGTAGATGTTTTGCTAAATTAGAGCTTTTCCCGATTATAAAAATTTTCATTTTATATTTTTTTTTTGAGATACCTGCCAAGATACTTTCCAACATATCCATTTTGTAATGATAAATATACAATCATTCAAATAAGTATTATTTAAGGTTTAAACCAATAATAATCACCTTTATAACCATTTTCTTTAAAGAATTTAATCCAATCCTCTGTATGTTTAATTGTTTTACCCGTTAAATTCCAATCATACATGCTCTCCTTTTCAATATCATTTGAATAGGCATCTAAAACTACGTATGAGTGTTTTTTACTTACTCTTTGAATTTCTTTAATCGCATCTCCACATTCTTTTTCCTCTAAGTTATGTATAGTATTTATAGCAATTACTAAATCAAAAGTATTATCGGCAAAATTTAATTTTTTTGCATTACCGACTTGTAAATACCTTTTTACCTCTTCTTTACTATTTTTAATAGCATACTCAGAAATATCTATCCCTGTAAGAGAAGCGTTGGGCAATATTTTTTTAAACTCATAAAGCATGAAACCTTTCGCACAACCTATATCTAAAATCTTACTATTATCATCTAGTTTATAAAAATTAATAATATCCTCTACAACCCTGAACCAGTATTTTTCATTATAATAATGACCCCCATAGCCATACTTTTTATCCCCATCAAAAAAATCTTTTCCAAACTCTCTAGCAATATCTCTTACTTTTGTATCTTTTTCTTTTTTTCTTTTTGACAAATTTCTTTTAGTCTTTGGATATTTTTTTAATAAATCAATTTCCATTAAATTAAGAATTTTTTTTTATTAGATAAAGGTTTTCTATATCTTTTATATTTGAATAATTTTTTAAATCTATTTCTTCTAGAGCAAATTTTATTACTTTTTTTTTTTTAAAAATCGATTTAAATATACTTAATCTTTCTTTTTTTAAATTGGGAAGCATAAAAATACTGTAAAACACTATGCCATCAATAGAATTAAGATTTTTTAAAACTGATTTTAACATTAAATAACAATTTTCCATTTTGTATTCAGTTGCACTCAATTTAAAAAATAAATTGTGTCTTTCACAGTAATCTTTAATTACTAAATTTTGTACACGTTGAGGAATTAAATTGCCTTCAATTCTTCTTGAAAATATGTAGCCTCTAAAAATTTTTTTTTTTAACATTTGGATCTCTGTAATTTATAGCATTTAATGAAACAGCTTTTAATGTTATTGGTAAAAAGGTCTCTCCAATAGTTTTTTCATCATAAGGCGAAAAAATACTTTTAAATCTGCAATTAAAACTCCATCTAGTTGACTTTTCAAGATTAACTCTATTTCCATGTAAAACTGACTGCAAAAATATTAATCCTTGTCCAAATTTGATATTTAAGCTTTTTGCAAATCTTAAAGTTTTTTTTTCTATATCGTCTACAGAATTAAATTTATCTAGATTATTGTATAAGTAATTATTTTTTTTCAATGGTAAAATATGCATAGAATTTGATCTTTTGCAATTTACTAAAGGTATCCAGATAACTACTTCAAATGGCGAACAACCAGACCAAACATCTGAATGTAATGGTAATAATGAACTATCATCATTTGGCATTTGAATACTTAAATTAACCTTTCTTTGCATCACTAATTCATTCCCACATAAAATTGACAACTCTTTTTTTGCCATTTCGTAATAGCTTTGCATAAACCATTTTTTTGAATTTAAATTAGAATATATTTTCATCCTAAAGGAATTTAGATTATCTGAATTTATATAATGATGAGTTTTTTCGAAAAAGTTTTTTTTCAATTTTTTTTTTAAAAATTTCTCTGAAATTTCAATTATTGTTTTTTTTATCTTATTTAAATTTTTTTTATCTTTAATATTGAATATATAATATCCATTATCATTAAATTTTTTAATAATATTGTTTTCTATTTTTGAATGAAAATTTTTCATAAAAATGTTATAATTAATTTTTACCTATTAACAATAAATACGTTATTTAATCTAAATCAATAATTTTATCACAATAATTAAGTATATTTTTATTATGAGTTGAAATAATTATTGTTTTATTTTTCTTTAAATTTTTTAAAAGTTTAATAATGCTATCAGTGGTCTTTGAATCTAATGCACTAGTCACTTCATCTAAAACTAATATATCTTTATTATGATATATAGATCTCGCTAAAACGATTCTTTGTCTTTGACCACCAGATAAACTTAAACCCATTTCAGATATCTCTGTATCCAAACCTTTTTCTAAATTATTGACTTTATCAAGAAGTTCCACTTCTTTTAACGCTAAAAATATTTTTTTATCAGTTTCCTCTTCAAAATCTTCTTTAAATGTTATATTTTTTCTCAAACTATCTTTTGTAATGAATAAATCTTGAGGCATATAAGATAACTTTTCTTGCCAAAGAATTAAATTTTTACTCAATTTTATTTTTTCATTTATGAAAATCTCCCCTGTTGTAGGTTTTAAAAGTCCTAAAATTAAATTTAAGAAAGTTGTTTTACCTGAGCCAGATCTCCCACAAACTCCAACTAAGTGATTTTTTTTTATTTCAAGATTTAAGTTTTTTATTACTTCTAAGTTTTTTTCATATTGAAACGATACATCTTTAAAAGTTATTTTCTCAAAATTAATATTTTCGTTTTTTAATAATTCTATTTCGCGTTTATAAGTATTATTTTTTTTATCAATATCCTCTATGTTTATATTTGAATGAACTCGATCTATTGAAATTAATCCAAAATTAATAGACGCTATGCTGGTAATTATGTTATTAAAACAGGGTATAAATCTAACTGATACAGCTGAATATATAATAATTAAATTTAGAGCTTTATTTATATTTTGATTATCAAAAAAGAAAACATAAAAAATATATAAGATAAAAAACAAAACCAATAAGAATTCTATTATATATTTGGGAACAAAACCTATCAGTAAACTTTTGAGAGAATTATCCAAGTTATCTTTGGAAAATTTTATTGACCTATTCAAAAAAAAATTTTTTTTTTTAAAAATTAAAATTTCGATAAAGCCATTAAAAATTTCTCTTACTGAATTAAGAAAATTTTCACTGGCATTACTTGCAAGTATTCCATAAATTTTATTTCTTTTCGAAATGAAAGTATAAATTATTGTTATAGATAAAAAATATAAAACTAAAATAAGAAAAACTTTGGGATTTGTAATAAACATTAGTATTCCAAGTGCTAAAATCAAAACTAAATTGCTTATAATTTTAAGAACAGGCATTAAAACTTCGTTGGAAAAAATTGGACTTAAATTTGTGATAAGCTCAAAATAATTTGAACTATTTGATTTTGTATAATCTGTAAAATCAAGATTCTGAAATTTTCTCAAAATTTTAATTTTTAATTCTCTTTGAAAATTTAGAGAAAATTTAGTTACATAATAATATAAATAAGTTGCTACAAAGATTTTTAGGAAAAATGATATTATAATTAATAAACCAAGATATAAAACAAGTTCATTTTTAAGATAGTGACCAAAAAAATTTGATAAAATTGGAATATTATATTCTGGTAAAAATAAATAACTAAAAAAAGGTACTAAAAGGGATATTCCAATTATATCTACAAATGAATTTAATAAACTTATAAAAATTAAAATTGGGAAATAATTTTTTTTACTTCCTACAATGTCAAAAAATTTTTTTATATAGTCATTTTTTTTTAACATTTTTAAACTTTTAATTGATAGTTACAAATTGAGCCTTGCATAGTTTTTATTCTTTTTACATATTTTAATGAGTCAATGTGAAATTTAAGTATTTCAGTGTTATTTACTGTATAGAAGTCTTTTAGATTCTTAGTTAAATTGTTATTAAATTTTATTTGCTTTTCATTTAGTGAAAAAGAATTTTGATTAAAATTATACAAAAATTCCTTTCCAGCTTCATACAAATCTTCTGAAGAATTTTCCTCTAACAGAAAATCATCTAAAAATAATTCTGGATCGTACAAATTATACCCCACTTCATTAAGCCTAGTTATATCTATTAAAGTTTTATCTTTTTTTTTATAAAATTTTTTAAATAATGTTCTATCGCAATTTTTGATCGGAAAATCTGCAAAATCATCCAAATTCGTAATTAATATTGGTTTACCAAACATTTCCGCAACACCCCTGGGACCAGATGAAGTTCCAATAAATAAATCAGATATAAACATTAAGTAAATATCTATTAAAGGAGATTGAAAATTGCTATGAGGATAATCAATAAATTTTGAGTGATTAAAATTAATTTTATTACAGTTTTTTTGACCTAATCTAATTACAGTAAAATCATTTTTTATATAAAAATTTATTAGCTCTCTGTAATTATTTATATCAGAATTTCTATAATTTCTTTTATAACCGTCATTTTTATAATTTGAGTCTCTTACATGTAAACATAAAATTTTTTTTTCCTCTAAATCTAAATTTTTAAGAATTTGAGAACAATTTTTAATTGCATCATCATTTAAATATATTTTACTTTGACTTAGCGATAGTTCAACAACTTCATTAAATTTTTTCTGATGCTTATTAAAGGAATGAAGTTTTTTTAGTCCTAAGTATGGAAATCTATCTAATTCTTTAGTTTTAATTTTTACTTTATCTTTGAAATAAATTATAAATGTTCTCCTTATAAAAAATTCGATAAAAACAAACAATTCCAATGCAATTATTAAAACTTTTTTGTTTTTTTGATTTTGCCCATTTATTACAATTTCATTGATTAAACTTTTATTTGCAATTTCTATTTTCAAAAATTTACAAATATATCCATAATTTAAAATTATAATTTTTTTATTCTTCAAAATTGTTTCTGCAGAGGTTAAAAAAACTTGCTCAGCAGTGTTTCCATAAGAGTAAATTAATGGAGAAATAAAATAATATGGAAATACTTTAATCCCATTGAGCAATTCAACTAAACGATAAAACATTCTACGTGAAATTATTTAAAACCTTAATTACTTTGTTTATGCTATTTATAGATTGTCCTGGTCCACATGGTAATCTTAAAATTTGTTTGTCAAATTTTTTTGCATTTTTTAAATCAGTTGATATAGAAAATGTAGGAGATAAATTTAACAAACGTGTCCCATAAGAAAAACTTATTTTATTTTTTTTTAAATAAACAATTAACTTATTTCTATTTTTTGACATTATTTCTATATAATTTGGAATTTCGCCTTCTTTTTTTTCATAATCAAACATAAATAAATTTTTATTATTAAGCTTTTTTTTATATAAATTATAAATTTGAAATAACTTTTTTTTAATCTTATTAAAACTATTGATTGATTTTATACCTACTACCGCATGTAAATCGCTAGGTTTAAAATTTCCCCCCATTCCAGTTGGCTTTTGAAATTCGTTATCTACTCCATTGTTTCTAATCTTTCTTAATTCTTTTGCCAATTTATTATTATTTGTTACACAAAAACCCCCATAAATCATATTACAAATCTTTGTTATACCTAATGAAAAACAACCAATATTAAATTGTGTTCCAACAAATTTATTATTTGCATCTTTTACCATGAATGATTGCGCAGCATCTTCAATAACAAAAAATTTTTTTTTTTTCCAAAGATCCAGGAATTTTTTTTCATAAGCGCATTTCCCGTTTAAATGAACGAGATAAACTAAATCATTTTTATTTATTTTATTTAAGATTTTTTCATAATTACCATTGATATTATTTTTTTTAGAATCAATTAAATGTAGTTTTTTACCTGCATAGAGGGCCCCATTTATACTTCCAGGCCAATTTATTGCAGGAGAAAAAATTTTTTTTTTCTTATGTATTTGGCAAGCTAAAGTTGCCATATACAAAGCAGATGTTCCAGAATTAGCAAGAATTACATGTTTTATTTTAAGTTTTTTTCTAATAATATTTTCTAATTTGTAAGTTTCATTTCCTAAAGTGGCTCTATTTTCATTGAAAAGCCTACTTACACTCTTAACATTTGATTTTGCATCTGTAAAAGGTACCCACCAACCTTTTTTTTCATTTAACAATTTTTTTTTCATAAAAAATCCAAATATATTATTATTCTTATTTTTAAGAAATTAAAAGTGTTAATGTAATTAATAAAACTTATTATAAGATTATTTTAAAAGATGAATACTTCAAAACAAAAAAATTATCCAAAACTTGTATTGGGTACTGCAAATTATGGAAACATAAAATATGGTTTAAATAAAAAAAAAATATCAGACATTGAAGTTAATAAATTAATTAACTTTGCTATCAAGAATAAAATTATTTTTTTTGATACAGCACATTCTTATAATTCTGAAAAAAAATTAAAAAAAAAAAAATGTTAAAATTTTTACAAAGCTAGTTCCTATTAAGGAAAACTTATATAAAAAAAAGAAAAAATATATCAAAAATTTGGTTATTTCTTCAATTAGCAAATCTATGAACGAACTTGGGGCAAAAAAAATTTTTTGTATTATGCTTCATCGTGTAGAGGATATAAATTTATTTGAAGGGTATGTTATAAAAATTTTAAAAGAATTTAAAAAAAAAAAATTAATTAATCATATAGGAGTTTCTGTAGATAGGTTTAAAAATATAAAAGAAATAACTTCTAATAAAGATATAAAATACATTCAAGTTCCTATAAATATTTACGATCATAGATGGAAAATTTTTCTTAAAAAAGAATATGCAACAAGTATGAGAAATAAAAAGATTATTGCAAGAAGCATATATTTGCAGGGATTATTTACAAAAAAAAAAATGGCCAAAGAAAATTCAAAAATATAAAAAAAAAATTTTAGAAATTAATAATTTTTTAATTAAAAAATTAAATATTAAAAATATCGATGAGTTGATGTTTAAATATGTAAAAAGTTTGAATAAAATTAGATTTATACTATTTGGTGCATCAAAATTAGAAAGTATAAAAAATAATATTAATCTTCTTGAGAAAGAGAATTTTTCGTCAAGAGAAATTAATCTTATAGAAAAAAATACTAAAAAAATAAAAAAAGAATTTTTTGATATAATTGAATGGAATAAATAAGTATTTAGAATTTAAGTTTACTTAATTTTTTAATTTTAGTATTTTTTTGTCTTAAATATTGCATTATAATATGCATATATATTTGAAATATATCTTCAGTAATTCCATAATTATTTATATTAACATGTACTGAAATATCAGAATTTTTTTTTAAATATCCACCTTTAAAACCACTAAAACCAATAGTTTTTATTTTTTTTCTTTTTGAAAATTTTATAACATCTCTTATATTCTTGGATTCACCTGATGAGCTTATTAAGATTAATAAATCCCCAGACTTACTATAATGCTCAATTTGATAAGAAAAAATTTTATCATAGGATATATCATTTGAAATAGCGCTGATCAGTTCGCTATTGTTGTTAAGGCTTATTAAACGAGGTTTTAAATTCGTATTTGTGGACAAGGACTTAATATAATCACATACGTAATGATTAGCTATAGCAGATGAACCTCCATTACCACAAACAAAAATTGTTTTTTTATTTAATATTGTTTTTTCTATTAATTTAGTTGCTTTATCTAAATTATTATTAAAATTATCCAAAAAATTACCGAGAACAAGCATGTAATCTTTAGAAAATTCGTTTAGTTTTTTGTATTTTTTTTTAGGAAAGCTATTTTTATACATTGTTCTTATTTACTATTAATATGTCATACAGGTCAAATTTTATTATCAGTTTATTATATATTAAATTTTCTTAAATAAATTTATTAAACAAATAATTTATATAATTAGAATTTTTTCAAATTATGCTCATTTTTTCTATTTTATTAATTTGCTAAAAAAAGTATTAAAGTTAGCTAAACTTGAATTTAAAGATAAAATCTTCACGATACTGCTAAGTATAACTAAGATTAAAAAATTATTACTATTAAAAATCTTGTTTTATTGAGTAAATATTAGTATGGGGGTATATTAGCAAAATTTATTATAATGAAAACAGGAATTATTACTGGAACAGGAAAGGGAATAGGTCTATCGGTATTAAAATTATTTTTAAAAAATAAGTATAAAATTATATCAATCACAAAAACCAAAAGTAGAAAGTTAGAGTCTCTTTTTAAAAAAAAAAATTTTATTAAAAATATATACCATCCACTTGGAGAAAATTTATTAACAGATAAAATAATTATTAATGAGATATGCAAAAAATATAAAATAGATTTTATGGTTTGTAACGCAGGTGTAAGACATAGAGATTCACTCCAAAAAATGAATTTTGAAAAAAGAGACTACACACTAAATGTAAACTATCATTCAAATGTTGTTCTTATTGAACAATTGCTTAAATTTTACAATAATAAAAAAACGCCAATAAGCATTGTGTGTATTTCCTCTATAGTTGGAAATTTTGGATTTAAAAACTTATCTTCTTATGCGTCCTCTAAAATGGCTTTAGAGGGTTTTCTTAAGAGTGTCGCGGTAGAATATGCAAAAAAAAATGTGAGAATAAATCTGATTGCACCGGGATTTATAAAATCTTCCTATTACAAAAAATTTATAAAAGATCAAAAAAATATAAATAAGTGGATTTTAGAGAGAACACCAATGGGGAGATGGGGCAAACCAGAGGAAGTAGCAAATGCAATTGAATTTTTGATTTCTGAAAAAAGTTCGTATATTACTGGATCTACAATTTATGTAGATGGAGGATGGAACATATCATGAAAAAAAAGATAGTAGCACTTATTCCTACAAGATTAGAGTCTAAAAGATTACCAGGAAAAGCATTATTGGATATAGATGGTTATCCAATTATTGTTCACACAGCAAAGAGAGCCATGCTTTCAAAAATGATAGATAAAGTTTATGTATGCACTGATAGTCAAGAAATTATTAAAGTGTGTAAAAAATATGGAGTAAATACAATTAAAACAAAAAATAACTTTAAAAATGGTACCGAAAGAATAGCTAGCGTTGCAAATAGATTTAAAAATTGTTTAATTGTAGATGTTCAAGGTGATGAGCCTTTAACAAATCCAAATACTATAGATAAGTTAATAAATTTTCATATAAAAAATAAATCTAAACCAGATATTGTTATCCCAACAAGAGTGATGTCCTACGATTCTTCAGAAACTAATATCAGGGTATTGAGCTCTAAAACAAATAGAATAATGTATTTATCAAGAGCAAAGATTCCTTATACTTATAAAAATTCTATTAGTTTTGTTGATAAACATGTGTCTGTAATAACATTTTCATTTAAAGGACTTATGAAATATAAAAAATTAAAACCGACTCCATTAGAACTCATAGAAGACATAGAATTATTGAGAGCTATTGAAAATGATATGAATGTAATTTCATTTAGAATTAAAGAAAAATCTTTTTCTGTAGATATAAATGATGATTATTTGAAAGCAAAAATAGCTATGAGTAATGACCCATTTAGGAATAAATACTAGTACAAATAATGTTTTCTATATTAGATGCAAACTATAAAGGTATAAAATATCCTATTTACATATCTGATAATGCAATAACACAACTTAATATTTACTTAAGGGGATTGAAAAACAATTATTTAATTATTTGTGATGATGTTTTTAAAGATAAAAAAAAACATCCTGATCAAAAGTTTTCAGGTATTTTAAAAAGTAGCAAAGTATTTTATTTTAAAGCAGGTATTAAAAATAAAACAAGTAAATATGTAGACAAGATAATTGAGTTTTTTTACAAAAATAAAATTAGCAGGGATTGCGAAATAATTTCTATAGGTGGGGGTGTGGTTGGAGATTTAGTATCTTATGCGGCTTCAGTTTATCATAGAGGTCTCAAGTTAATACATGTTCCGACTTCTATGACCAGTATGATTGATAGCTCGATTGGAGGAAAAACAGGATTTAATCGTTATGATGTTGTAAATTTATGTGGAACTTACTATCATCCAAAAAGCACATATATAGACATAAGGTTTTTAAAGACTTTGAAAACAAGAGACTTAGTATCAGGATTGGCTGAAATTATAAAAAAAGCGATTATATTTGATGAAGCATTATTTGATTATTTATTAAAAAATAAAGATGATATTTTAAAATTAACACCAAAATTTATTTATGAAACAATCCTTAAGTCTATAAAAATTAAACTTTTGATTACTACTGCAGATGAAAAGGAGAGTAATAAAAGATTATTATTAAATTATGGACATACTTTTGGGCAAGCGATTGAGGGATATTTTGGAATAAATCAAAAATTTTTAACTCATGGTGAAGCAATTTCACTTGGTATAGTTGCAGCAAGTAAATTAGCTGATGAAAAATATAATTTAAATACGACAAAGATAAATAAAACTTTATTAAAAAATTTTAATTTACCAATAAACTTTGCTGATTTGAAAATAAAAAAAAAAATTAATATGAAAATCTTAATTAACAATTTAAACAATGATAAAAAAAGAACTATTGATGGAATAAGATTTATTGTTTCAAAGAAAAAAGGAACTGGGGAAATAATTTATGAAAAAAATATTTCTTTAATCAAAAAAAGTTTTATGGCTATAATGTAATTTCTTGTAAATGATATTGTAAAGAGATAATTTTAATATAATTTTATTTTATTATCTAAAATCTGTACAAGTTTTTTTTTTAAAATTTTTTCGACAGGTATATTTTTATCATTACACATAAATATTTTTTTGTATTTACTTAACTTTTTAGAATATTCTAAGTCAGACATTTTTTTTAACTCATCTAACCTTTTTTCAAAATAATTATAATTTTTTTTTTTGATTGCTAAAAAATTATTTTTAAATGTACTAAAAACTTCACTGTTAAAAAAATCAACTGCTATAGATTTTTTTTCAAAACCCCAGCATTCCCTTATAACCGAGCTTGGAAAACCAACTACCATTTCACTTTGAGAAATAAGCTTATAAACATCATTTGGTTTTGTAGTTTCTTTAAATACTACTAAGTTTTTGAAGTGTTTTTTCAGTAATTGAAGATTTGTATCTTTTTTTTTTCCTCTGATTGCTACCACAACTTTAAATTTATTTTTTTGTAAATATCTAGCAAAGTAAGAGAAAAAAGTTTCTTGTTTTTCATTAAAATTATTAAGGTGAAAATTATATTTTTTATCATTTTTAATATGATTAGATAGCCATTCCGGTGTTCTCTTAGTTTGCTCTATCAAACAAAAATCGTACTTTTTTTTTATATTTTTGTATTTCTTGAAATAATAATCTGCTGCAATTGACCCTATGGGTAATATTTTTTTACATTTAACTTTATATTTTTTAAATAATTTCTCTTCATGGGTGCCCCAGGATAAATAAAATTTAAAATAATATTTATTGTTTAAGTATTCTCCTGGTAATCTATATCCATTTTGAATTGCTAAAAAATTTAAATTTTTAAAATTTTTTACGATTGTAAGGTATAAATTACTATCATACGCATAAGTAATAACTATTTTTGGATCTACTGTTTTAAAAAAACTAATGAGATATATAAAATGTAAATACTTTAAGTTTTGATAATTTCTGAATCTTCCATTATTAATCAAAAGTTTTATAAATTGAATAATTATTGGAAAATTAAAATAAATTGTTCTTGGTACCGTTTTATAAACAAAATACTCATTTTTACTAAAATTTAAATATTTAAAAAAGATATTAGAGCCCGCGTTATCAAATATTATTTTTTTACCAAAATTTTTTTTATAAGAAAAATTATACATAATAAATTATTTATAGATTACCATTTATATGAATATAGCGAAAAGAATTTTTTAATTAAAGTTGCATGATTTAAATCTTTTTGATTTTAGATAATTTGGTGTGTTAATTTTGTGCAACTTTTTAAAAAAAAAAGCTTTAGAAACTTTTTTAAATTTTAGATCATAAACTAAATTTAAAATTTGATCAGCCGAATGAGCAAAATAATTTCTAAATATCTCATGTGATAAAGGAAAAATTTTTCTCATTTTTTTTCATTTTTATCAAAATAAATATTTTTTCTATATTTAGTGCTACACTTTCCTTTTAGAATTACATTTACACCATTCCAATAATCTTTAAATACAATTATTTTTTTTTTTGGAGCAAGGTTTCCAATATGGACTTTAGTGTATTTTTGAAAAATTAAATTACAATTCTTTTGCACATTTAAAAAATCATTGTTGGCTTTTCTTACATGGTAATAATTACAATCATCAACTATTATTAAACTATTTTTGGACAACAAATCATAATACGCAAATAAAGCAATTAATTGTGATCTGTAATCATGGGCAGCGTCAATAAATAAAACGCCTATTTTAATTTTTTTTTTTTTTAATGTACTTATAGCTTCCTCAAAATCTTTATTTATAATTGATATATTTTTTAGCTTATTTTCTTTAATTTTATTTTTTATTATTTGATGATTATTTTTATTTTTATTAAATAAAGAAAAATCATCAACACCAATACATCTGATGTTTTTATTGTTTTCTGCTAATTTTGTTAAAGTTCCACCCATGTATACACCTATTTCTAGGTATATTTTATCTTTGTTGCAAAAAATTTTGATCCCACTATCTAATAAATTTAGCATCTTTTTAGATGACAGGACATTTTCTGTTTTAAAATAAAAAGATTTTTTTTTTTTAAGTAATGAAAAAAAAGACTTTATCATAAATATTTTGATTATTTTATTTTAATAAATTTGTACATAAAAAAATATTACTTGTCTAAATTTTTTTCTTAAGTTGATTTATCCAATTGCTATTTGTTACCCATTATTCTTGCTGTATAAATAATAATTTTAAATTTTCTTTTGTTTATTGTTAAGTATTTTTTTTATTTCTTCATTTATTATTTTACTTGGTTTAACCAGATTATAGTCTTTCATATAAAATTGTATTTTATTATATACACTTTTGTAAAAAATATTATTCTTCATATTTAAAATTTTAAAAAGAAAATTACTAAATTTAGTAAAATTTTTTTCCCTAAAAATTATTAAAGATTTTGATTTTTCGTTAAATTTATCACTACCTGTGAAATCCATATAAAAGGCTTTTTTCTTAAAAGGTAAAAGTTCTTTAATAACAGATGAATAAAACGATACACATACTCTACTCTGAAACATATATTTGAAACTATTTATATTATTAGAACATTTTATAATAGAAACATTTTTTGAATTAAAATTAAAATATTTTTTATAAAAATTAATCTCATTTTCCGAATTTTCTCTCAACAAAATACAGATTTTTAATTTGAAAGATGTAATAAATTTAGATAAGAATTTTGAAATTATCACTATGTTTTTTATTCTTTCTCGAAAAATTTTTATATTTTTAAGTTTAAAGTCTATTTCGTTGTATTGTGAAATCAAACATATGTCATAAGTATTTTTATATGAATTTTTATAATTTATTTTTTTTACCCCACCATAGAATGATCCGACAGGGATTATTTTTTTATATTTTATCTTAAAATCATCAAAAAGTTTTTTCTCATAATCACCAAAAGAAAAATAAATATCATGATTAAATTTTGACGATAATCCAAATTTAGTTCTGTTCCCATTTTGTATTGCAATACATCTTAAATTAGGAAAATTGGATACCACAGTGTGATAAATTTTTGAAACATCATTAAGAGTTAAAATAATGTCTGGATTTATTGATGAAATAAGGGAAATAATATATAAATAATTTTTATTAGATAAACTAAAATTATTCGAAAAATTTTTTTTATTACAAAAAAATCTTATTATATTAAATATAATTCTAAAACTAAAATATTTAAAACTAATACTTCTTTTATCTTCATCATGGAAGATTATTTCATAAGATTTTAAATTTAAATAATTTAATAAAATTTTTTTTTCTTCTTTACTACCAATAATTAGAACTTTTAATTTAGACAATTTAATTTATAATTTTTTTGTTGAATAAAAAAATATCATAAAATTATCAGCTAATTTTATTAATTTTCATAAACTTTTTTTGGTATTTTTTTTAACTTAGAAATTTTAGATAATGTTAAAGAGTTTTTACCAAAAACTTTTGGATATGTTTTATTTGTTTTTAGATTTTTTATTCTAGCGTCCATTAAACAAACAGTAAATCCTAATCTGTTTTTTTTTGTTTTATTTTTATTTGATCCGTGAACTGTATAGTTCGAAAATAAAACTGCCTCTCCAGGTTTAAGTTCTAGAAAAACTACTTTATGTTTTTTTGTTAATTTTTTTTCCACTGAGGTAGTTAAATTATTTCCAAAATTTAAAATTCCATACTTATGAGATCCCTCAATCACTTTTAGACACCCATTTTTTTTTGTTGCTCCGTTTAAAGACATCCATACTGTAAATGATGGTTTCTTACTCATCTTCCATTTATTGCTTACGTCCTGATGGAATGGCAATATAGAGGAGTTTATATAACTTTTATTTAATATCATAGTCCTCATAGAGGAAGCTTCTGAGCCAATAAATTTTTGTGAAAATTTTTTTATAATTTTTAATTTAATACAATTTAAAAATTCTGGAACATATTCTAAATCTTTTATTTTTTTATATCTATTAGATGGACCAGAATATTTTTCATTTTCTATATCTTCATGCTTAATATTATAGTAGTTCCCTTTTGGATCATCTAATTTAAAAAACATACCAGGATAAGATCTTTTACCATGCATCAAATCTTGTGTGACTTTAACTAATTTTTTGATGTAATTATCTGAGATTATTTTTCCAAGCTTGACATATCCGTTCTGTTCATAAAAAGAAAATAACTTATTGATCTCAGAATTATTTGAAAAAGATATATCGTAATTTTTGTATTTCATGTATAGATCTTGTATTTTGGTTTATTAATTACTAGAAAATAAAATTAATTCAAATAATAAAATTTAATGTTATATAAGTATTATTTTTCTAAGAGTAAAATTAACCAGGAAATTTTTAACAAAAAATTAAATTGGTATTATGATATCAAATCTATTCTTTACCAAGAAAAAAACAATTATTATAGGGAAACTATTGATAATGCTAAAATTATAAATAAAGACTATTTAAAATTAAAGACTAAAATTTTTAATAAAAAAAAACTTAGTAGTAAAATAATTGTTAAAAATTTCAATAAATCAAAATTTCAAAAAAAAGACAATAAATTTAAAAAAAAATATTTAAAATTATTTAATTATTTAGAAAAACAACAAATCAGAAAATTTATAAAACATTTTTGTGTACATGGAAGTATCGCTTCTGATGACTATATATATGGATGGAGTGATTTTGACACTTTTATAGTTTTAAAGGATACTTTGTTATCTAATAGAATTTCAATAATTAAGCTTAGAAATATTTTGAGAAACTTTTATAAAAAGTTATTAAAAGTTTCATACTTTCAACACCATGGTCTTATTGTTTACACTGAATCTGATCTTAAAAATTATTTAAAAGGATATCTTCCTAAAGAAGCTTTGGAAAAAAGTTTTAGTTTATTTGGAAAAGAAACAATTTCATTCAAAGAAATTTATTCTAATACAAATCTTTCACTCAAAAGTTTAGAAGATAGAAAAAAGTATTTAAAAAATGGTATTGTAACAAAATTATATGACCATCATGCCTATAAAGGTAAAAAACTAGAAATACCACTCAAAGAAGGAAAAAATCAAATGTATCAATTATTTTGTCACTTAGGCTATATGTTAAATATTCCAATACTTTATTTTGATGCTACAAAAAGAAGTATTCATAAAAAAAAATCTTTCAGAAAATTTTATTCAGAAATCAATGACAAACAAATTATAGATTTAATCAAAAATACTGAAAAAGTAAGAAAAAACTGGAGCAAACATAAATTCATAAATAAAAAAATTCCTATATGGGTTTTAGAGTTAATTGGAAAGGACTATATGGAAAAATCATACGAAGTTATTACAAAAATAATAAAAATAATAAAATTAAAAAATTCTTATAAATACCATCCAAACCGATAAAGACCACTTTTAAATTTATTTTTTTTTAATCTCTTATACTCAAAATTTAAAAAATTTATTTTAGTTAACAAATAATTTTTGAATTTTTTTGAAAAAAAATTATTAAGATAAAGTTTGTTGCAAATAATTTTTGGTTCAAAAGAGTTAAGAATTTCTTTTGATAGCTTTAAAGGTTGTAAGGCATAAAAAAAATATATTAATGAAAAAATTTTAGGTATTTTGATTATTCTATTTTTTTTACCATTATGATTACTTTTATAATTGAATTTTTTTAGTTTAGAAAAAGTAAGAGTATGGTTTTTTACTTCTAAATACTTAAATTTTTTTTCAAAATAAATAAAAGCATTATCTGAAAAATTTTGATCAAAAACTTTCAGATATTTTATAAATTTCGAATATTCTTGATTTCTGAGAGTATTGTTATTGTATTTTTTCCTAAGACCATAGTAATTTTTTTCAAAACTTCTAAACTTTTTATACAAAATTTTTTTGTTATTAATCAAAAAAAAAGTTTTATAACTAAAAAATAATGACTTAATATTTCTAAAATTTATATCATTAAATCTATTTTTATTTTTATTCAAAAATAAACGTGCATAATAATACCTTTCAAGAAATGAGGTTATATTTCTAAATTTCTCATCTTCTTTCTTTAATGTTACTATAATTTTTTTTTTCTCTTTAATTGAATAAACATTTAATTTTTCAAATAAAAAAATTTTTTTACAATTTTTTTTATTTGTAAATATTACATTTCCATCAGCTATTAATTTTTTAATATAGCTTGGAAAATTAATTTTTACTGGATTTTCTTTGTAAATTAATATCAAATCTAAATCTGAACTTTTATCTTTAAAACTTCCATACATCCAAATATCTTGAACACATTTATTTTTTAAAACTAAGTTAGATAAATCTTGTATTAATTTTTTTTTTATTTGAAGTATTTTATTCAACTTACCTTTTTTTTTGTAAAATTTTTAAGCTTTTTGATATTGAGGAAATTAGATATTTAATTTCTGTAACTGTCATCCATATATGAAAAGGAAATGAAATCATATTATTATAAAACTTTTCAGTATTTGGACAATTTGCGATTCCAAATCCATTTTTCTTAAATAAATCATAATTATACAAGGGGTAATATTGAATTACAGATTGTATCTTGTACTTTTTATTTAATAAATTTATTAAGTCATCTCTATTAATTTTTTTGGATGGTTTGTAGTAAGCACTTAATAAATGATATACATGTCTTCTTTTTCCATTTGGATTAAAAAACTTTAGCTCTTCAAAATTAGATAATTTATCTATAATTTTTTTAGCTCTTTGAATTCTAAGGTTATTTAAACTATCTAGTTTTTTTAACATTCTAATGCCCGCACCACACTGCACCTCGCTCAAAGTAAATTTAAATGGCCATTGTCCAATAATATCAGAGTCAACATTTCCCATAGCAGGTTTCCAATAATACTTTCTTTTAAACTTAAAATTAGAATGCCCGTTATGTCTTAATCCTGGAACTTTTTTTGCTAAATTTTGATCTCTTACAAATAACATACCACCTTCTCCTAGAGTAGTAATATTCTTTTGAGCATGAAAAGAGTAACAAGAGAAATCACCTAAAGTTCCTACTTTATTATTATTAATCTCTGCGCCAAGTGCTTGCGCACAATCTTCTATAATTTTAATTTTTTTCTTTTTGCAAAAATTAATTATATTTCTAAAATCAACAGCATATCCATATAAATGGACAATAATAACAGCTCTTGTTTTTTTTGTAACTTTTTTTTTAAAATCTTCTAAATCAATTGTTCTCGAATTAAAATTTATATCTGCCCAAACCAATTTGGCTCCATTTCTTGCAAACGGGATCGCTGATGCACAATAAGTATGCGCAGGTATTATTACTTCTTCATTTTTTTTTATTTTTAATAATGCTGCGATAATCTCTAGCGCTGCTGCTGCAGAGCTTACTGCAAATACATTTTTTTTTCCTATATAGTTTGAAAAATCTTTTTGAAATTTCTTTAAATAATATCCTTGTGTCATCGGATCAGCTTTTTTAATTATTTTGATTAAATAATTAATATCTTTTAATGAATAATTATGCGACCTGCCACTCCAATTTATTTTCACACTTTTTTCCTTTTTAGTATAGAATCAATAATAAACGCTTCTTCTTTATCATTTATCTCTAATGATTTGTTTTTTGGCATCTCATAAAAACAATGATTATTATGAGTAAAAGTTTTTTTTGATCTTATTAATTTTCGATTTGATATATATATTGCACCATTTATAAAGTATGTATCAATATCAAAATCTTGTCTTCTATAAAACTTCTTTGATTTTTTTAGTACAAAATTCCATTTATTTTTTTTTGTAATTATAGCTTCATAAGGGTGTTCTAAAGATTTAGAAATGCTAAATAGACTATTGAATTTTGAATTCTTAATAATTTTGATAGAATTATTAATATCCTTATAGTCTCTTAGTGGAGATGTTGGTTGTAAAATAACCATAAAATCATAATAAATTTTATTTTTTTCTAACCACAAATGAAAATCATACAAGGTGTCTGTAAGCGAAGAGGTACTTTTTGAAACTTTTTTTGGTCTATTATATTTTGTATTTATTTTAAATTTTCTTGCAAAGTTTTTTATTCTTATGCTGTCAGTTAAAACATAGTTATTATTTATTTTTGACTTTTTAACAGCTTCAAAAGTGTGTTCAATTAAGGGTTTATTCCCAACCTTAAATATATTTTTATTTCTTATGCCTTTAGAGCCAGATCTTGCTGGTATTACAGAAATAAATTTCATATGAGTTAAACTTTATTTATTACTTTATTAATTAATATGAAATAAAATAAATTTAATCAATATTATGAAATATTTTTGAGATATTTCAGATTTTTTTTTAGCTGATTTTGGTATTTATTCCATCCTACTTTGTCTACTTTTGCACCTCTGGCTTTATAACTGATAACAAGCCCCACTCTATCTGAGTTTGATAAATTTTTACTACTTCCATGCGCCACTTCACAATGATGAATAATACAATCTCCTGGCTTTAAAGTTGGATAAAATTTCTTATAATTTAATTTTTTAACTATTTTATCTGGAACCTTTTGAGAACTGCCTGCTTGATAGGAGAGCTCATGTTCGATTAAACCATCTTTATGAGATTTTTCAAAATAAAATACACCTCCATTTTTTTTACTTGAGTTTGTACACGCTATCCAGACATTTAGCGCTTTTTTATTCTTTATGTTCCAATAAAAATTATCTTGATGGACTGGTGATGGTTTTCCAGTTTTTTTAGGTTTTAAAAAAAATTCAAAATTTCTAGCAACTACTTCTCTATCAAGAATGTGTTTAATTATCTTAATTAATTTTTTATTTTTACTTAATTTATTTAAAATTTTGCTATTAATAAATTTGTTTATGTCATGAATCGTGTTTATTTTTTTATCTTTTGTTAAATGTAAGTTGGGATTTTGTATTTTATTAAATTTTTCTTTTATTATTTTTATTTCATCTAAAATCTTAGTTATTTCTTTTAAAGATAATAAATTAGATATTTTTACATAACCTTTTTGATAAAAATCGTTTTTAATAATTTTACTTTTTAACATCTTAATATTAATACTCTATTTCCAATATTTAAATTTTTTCAACAATTCTCTCTCTTGTTTTGGTAGTCTTTTAACACCATCTCCGAGTACAAGTGATGATTTGTTTAATATATTAGATAGATTTTTCATTCCATTTTCTGACAACGAGGCTGCTTGATCAGTTCCCCACATGCTTCTGTCCAATGTAATATGTCTTTCTATATATCTTGCTCCTAGCATATAAGCAATTATTGACGGTGATACGGAACTTTCATGTCCACTATATCCAACTTCACATTTAAATTTTTTTTTAAGTGTTTGTATTAAACTTAAATTTAAATTTTCTACTGGGCAAGGATATGTTGAAACACAGTGCATTAATACAAATTTGCATTTCTTTTTTTTAAATATCTTTATAGCTTTAGAAATATCTTTTAAAGTGCTCATTCCAGTAGAGATAAACGTCAGTTTTTTTTCTTCTGCGATTTTTTTTATCAATTCAATATTAGTCAGCATAGCAGATGCTACTTTGTTGTATTTTAATTTATATTTTTTAAGGAAGTTTTGGCTTGGCACATCCCAAGCTGAAGCAAACCAAATTATTTTTCTTTTCTTACAAAATTTATTTATCTCTCTAAATTCTCTGTGGCCAAATTCTATTTTTTTTTTATATTCTAAATAAGATATTTCTCCCCAAGGAGTTTGTCTTAATTTATGTTTTTGATCCTCAGGAGTTGATATATTTGGTTCTCTTTTTTGAAATTTAACAGCATCAAATCCAGAGTCTGCAGCTAGCTGAATTAATTTTTTTGCTAAATTTAAAGAACCATTGTGATTAATTCCTATTTCAGCGATTAAAAATGGTTTTTTTAAATTTAATTTCATTTAAGCTTTTTTTTTAATATTTGAATCCAATTATTGTCGCTAAAACCAATTGCTTTGTCATCAACAATATAATCAAATGAAGGTTTGCCGAATATCAATTTATGATATGAAACCTTCCATTTTTTTAATTGTTTTTGTGTAAACGAATATCCTAATTTTTTTGATTTTGTTATGTTGTTGTTTGTTCTACCCATAAACCTTGCTGTAAAAATAATTATTTTATGTTTTAAAAATAATTTGTTTATTTCTAAGATTACTTTTTTCTTTGGTGTAGATTTTCTGTAATTATTTCCAATTGTTTTGCAAATTACGTTATCAAGATCAAAACATAAGGTTTTTTTTTTCTGTTCCATAAAAATTTTTTTCAGTGCATAAATCAAGCCAATTGAGCTATTAGTACTGGTCAGCTGCACGCATTACTGCGCTTCCACATCCAG
>MDTD01121192.1_pt1 | contig 24990 bp, 25 predicted proteins | sample 811221 | NCBI WGS metagenome assembly MDTD01 (sample SAMN05326646, study PRJNA326480) | marine metagenome | isolation source: seawater | place: Pacific Ocean: South West | collected 2011 | reverse complement strand
TCATCAATGACGACCATGTCCCAGTTGAGACTGCTGACGACATCGCTGATCGCGAGGCTTTCCTCAAACAAAGAAATTGGCGCGATGATGAGCGGGTTTTCCGAGAACTCGGTTTCGATATCGGCCTCTTCAAGGCGTTGTCGATTGAAGAGTGAAAACGAGAGGTGGAATCGCCTTTGCAGCTCGACTAGCCACTGATGGGCTAGCGTGTCTGGCACGATGATCAATATCTTGTTAGCGCGTTGACGTTGCAGTTGTTGGGTTAAGATCAAGCCGGCTTCGATGGTTTTTCCGAGCCCCACTTCGTCGGCAAGCAGGACGCGGGGCGCGAATCTCTGGCCTACGCTGGCGGCGACATAAAGTTGGTGCGACAGAAAAGCGGTTCGCGCACCGAGCAGGCCCCGCATGCCAAAGCCCTCTCCGGCGGCAACATGCTCCAATGTCGTCCGACGTATATCGAAATCACGCGGTTTACCCAATTGATTGTTCAGCAAGCGTTCGACCGGAGTGTTGAGTTCAATGTGAGCATCGAGCTCTGTTTCGACAATGGACAGTATCTGCCCCGTTGAGTCTTTCGCTTCATAAATCAGAACGCCGCTCTGTTCCCGCACACCTTCAACGATCAGCGGAGTGCCGCTTGTTGGCGTGAGTTGGTCGCCGGGTTTCAGCAATAGTCGCGTGAGCGGTGCTCGGTTTGTCGCGTACACGCGCTCTTCCTCAACGGCAGGAAAGTGGAGTGTGACTCGCCGGTCGTCGGCGTGGGTGACGATGCCCAGCCCGAGGGTCGCATCGGCGTGGCTGACCCATCTCTGGCCAGGTAGAAAATGCTCAGTCATCTTTTAAAAAAACAGTCGGTGGCTATTGTCGCGAGCGTGAGAGAGCATCTCCTCAACTGGCAGTGCTTTAATCTCTGCCAGCTTTTCCGCGATGAAGGGCAGGTAACAGGGGGCGTTGGGTCGTCCACGGTAGGGGACAGGTGTCAGGTAGGGCGCGTCGGTCTCAAGGACGATACGCTCAACCGGGGTGGCGTCTACAACTTCTCTGACATTGTCGGCATTGCGAAATGTAGTAATCCCGTTGAACCCCAGCATGAAGCCTTCACTCAGGCAGTACTCGGCCAGAGACAATGAGCTGGTAAAGCTGTGAATCACGCCCTTACGCGCCAGCGTATCGCTGTGATTGGCGAGCACGCTTCGAGTATCGTCATCGGCCTCACGGGTATGAATCACGACAGGCAGATCTTGCTGTGCTGCGAGATCTAGCTGCGCATCGAAGGCGTTCAATTGCGCGTTGCGATCGGCGTGCTCGTAGAAGTAATCAAGACCAATCTCGCCTATGGCCACCACCCGAGCGTGCTGGCTACCTTCAGTCACCCGCTGGCCGAGGTCAGTCGTCCAGCTGTCAGCTTCATGGGGATGTATCCCCTGCGTGCACCAGATTGCATCATGGGAGTCGGCAATATCACGAACAGTGTCTAAATTATCCGCTGATACCGAGATGGTTACGATGCGTTCTATCCCCGCCTCGAACGCTGCATCTAAAACCTCACCCAAAGCGTCGGCTTCGAGGTAGTCCAAATGGCAATGAGTTTCAACGATGGGTGTGTTGAAACGGGGAATGTCGCGGCGCTTGGTCGTGTTCATGCTGGACTGGGTAACGCAGGGGCGCGAAGTATGGCACAAATGGCCCCTTTTCTGGCATGAACAGAGGGAATTAACCCCTATGCACTGTTCTGAATCGCATAGATTGCACGGTATCTACAATCTCTTGCCATAGCCACTGATGAACCGGGGATTGCTCGGTGCGTTTATGAGCAATGAGCGAATATTGAACGCTGAAGGTCATGTCGACAGGGAGCGTCAGCGCGACGATATCCCGCGTTGCGCCCTCATTGCGAGCGAGGTAGGCAGGGCAAATGAGTAGATAGTCGGTTTCGCGCAGTATCTCGAAAGCGGTGAGCAAGTGAGAGGTTTCCAGTATCCCGCGATCGCTTTCGAACAAGTTTCTCGCCAGTGTCTGTCCTCCAATCAGCTCCTCGCGATCGGCAACGTATAGCGCTACCTGTGGAAACTGGCGGATCATCTGACTGGTCAGGGTTTGCGCTACCAGCGGATGATCTTGTCTGACGAAGATTGCAAGGGGAGAAGCGGCGAGTGGTGCGACCGTGTACTCGGGTGGATATTCTTCTCTCTGAATCTGGATAGCAAAGTCGAGCTCACCGCTCGCGAGCTGATCCAACTGTCTCTCGGCTCGCGTGATGGTCCGCAGTCTGAGGCGCGGAGCATGTGATTGCAGGCGCGCAGAGAGCGGTGGTAACAGGGTGAAGCCGACGTACTCCGATATTGCCAGCGTGATTTCGCCTTTGAAGGCAGCGGGGGAGAAGTCGCCCGCATCCAGTAACCCGTCTATTTGCCCCAAAACACCTTTCAATTCGCCCGCAAGCCCAAGCGCCCTGGGTGTGGGTTGAATACCGCGTTTACTGCGGACGAAGAGTGGATCGTCAAAGGTTTCCCGGAGTCGGCCCAGCGTCTTCGACATCGCGGGTTGGGTTATGGATAGTTTGACCGCGGCACGGGATACACTGCCCTCCTGTAGCAAAATATGCAGTGCTACCAGCAGGTTAAGATCAATTCTTGCGAGTCGATTCAGATTCATCTATGCCTCTTATAACGCCAGGGACTGGATTCGATTAAAAAAATACATTGGAAGGAATGATAGCTGTGTTGCAGACTGAAATACAGGTTCTGAGCAGTGACGACCGGGTTTTTCCCTTTTGTACCCGGCCCAGCCCAGTGTCTGTAACAGCCTCTGCCCGCCTCTCCGAGGCGGGTTTTTTTTGCGCTATATTCGCAAGATGAACACCTCCCGGTTGACAGCGTGTTGATACGCGCACTCGTGCTTGTCCTGCTAGTAGCAGGCGTTGAGGTGTCTGCAGAGACACCCCTGCCTTTTGGGGTTCGAGTGCAGAGTGTTGAATCCCTTGAGCGGCACCATAGCAACGTGGTGTTTGACACAGATTTGCTCGCCAGCGCTAACATTGCTGAACAAGCGCTGCGGGCAATGGAGCAGCGATTGGGACCCTATCATCCTGATCTGGCTCCCGCATTGGTCGAGACAGCGGACCTGTTACTCGCAATCGGCGATATTGAGGCTGCGGAACAATATTTAGATCAGGCGCTGCACAATGCCCGGGTGAATAACGGCTTGTACGGGGACCAGCAGCTGCCGATATTGCGTGGCTTGCTAGATCTGTTCCTTTTGTCAGGTGATCGTGAGGGTTTCGAGGAGCGCGCCGCATATCAGCTGCGCTTGTTAGGCGCGGGTCTGCCGCCATTTGAGGCGGGTGAGTTGCAGGCGGCGACTGAATTTTTTGATGTGTCGCTGGATGCTCTGCTGGATGCAAGCTGGGAGGGGAGAGATCGCGATGTCCTGAGGCTGCACGACCGTTTTGAATCGATGACAGAGCAGGTGTGTGCCGACTCGTCAGTCGCCGATACATGGTGTCAGCCCTTCACGTTCCGGCTTGGCCGTTTTTACTATTTGCTGGAGTACAAGCTGGACGTCCTGGTGGACGATCCACGCTTTGAGCGGGGCTTTTCTGACCCCGGCTGGCAGTCGCTTGACAGAGAGCCTCGTCTTGAGGCCTTGCAACGACGGTTATTCATCAGAGGTGAGCAGGTTTTTGAGCGTTTGCTGTCACTGCAGCCCGATAATCACGATGCTGTCTCTGCCCTGGCGGATTGGCACTGGTTTTACAAGAAGCGAGATCAGGCGACTAAGCTGTACCAGCGTGCTTGTGCTGCGGAACCAAAGCGGTTTAAAACCGCAGGGCCGTTACCGGAATACCCTCGACTGTCGTACAAACTGGCTTTTCGTGACGTGCCCGTGCCGGTTGAGTTATCGACAACTGTCACAGAGAGAGGACAACCCCGGGATCTTGATTTGGCTGCTGTAGACCCGGAGGCGGAGGGCCTTCCCGGCAGTTTGAGGCGTGCGTTACGTCGTATGGTGTTCCGCCCGGCATTCGCAAACTGCCAAGATTCTGTGGAGAGCATATTGGAGATGGAGCTTTTCTACTTACCCTGATTAATCGTTGTGGATCACCAGTAATGCGCCAGTGGCCTTCACCGTGCCGGATAGACGCCAGTCCAGTAGCTCGCCACCGTGTTTGTTAATTGCCCGCTCGGCCATCTCGTGAAAGGTTGGTCGCTCGGGATCACCGATGACGATCGTGCCGACCCCGGCGTTGATAGCGCGATCAATCATTTGTCCGACGGGTTTGACGAGCTCATCCCAGAAGCAGATGTCTCCACCGAACAGGATGTCTGTTTGCGCGAGATCTTTTTTACGTAGCTTTTCGAAGCGCTCGACCCATGGTGTGGTGGTGACCCCGTTCAGCTCCGCCACGGCCTGCAGGTAGGGAAATACGGCGGGATCTGCATCCATCGAGGTGACGGCTGAACCCCATTTCTTGGCGCACCAGATCCCGGTGATACCCCAGCCACATCCAGCGTCTAAAACGGTGTCGCGTCGTTTAGGTGGGTTTTTTTGCAGGTAATCGATGATGAGGCAACTGGATTTCCAGAGCTTTGTGCCATGAATGCTAGGCTCGTGCCCGGCGCGCTTCACAGCTCGAATGCTTCGGTGACCAGAGTAGGGCATTGCTACGCCCCTGAAGCGGCGCAATAGCGAGTCAGACGATTTTCCTGTGGATTTGGAGCTGGTTTTTTGGGCTTTGCGAGAAGAGGCTTTAGAGGAGGGCATAGGGGCACGCGAGTTCAGAAAGAGCGCGAGCTTACCAAACCTTTGCGGGCCGGGATATTGGCGAGGGTGCTAGCGTTTGGTGACTTCTTCTGCCTGCAGGCCTTTGGGCCCCTCCACCAATTTGAACTCGACTTCTTGCCCCTCGTTCAAACTGCGATAGCCGTCACCCTGAATCGCGCGGAAGTGAACAAAAATATCATCAGGCCTGTCGGCCATCGTGATAAAGCCGAAACCCTTGGCATTGTTGAACCACTTCACTGTTCCCGTCTGGCGGTCTGACATATCTGACTCCACCACATTAGAATTATTATGGGTGGTAGGTGTATCAGGGCTTTACGCGGAACGCAACTCTTCAATTTGCGCACGTTGGCGCTGTAACGTCACGAGCGCTGCTTCCGCTTGCTCGAGTTTCTCTCTCTCGGCCGCGACGACTTCGCCAGGTGCGCGCTCGACAAATGCCTGATTTGAGAGCTTCCCGGAGAGCTTAGTAATTTCCTGCTCGTGCCGCGCCAGCTCTTTGTCCAGCCGGGACAGCTCGGCGCTGACATCGATCACGCCCGCCATGGGGACTCTGACCTCTAAATCACCGCACAGAGCCATGAGGCTGGCGGGAATATCTTCACCCGACTCGAGCACCGTGATGCTGCTGACTTTGGCGAGCCGGCCAAGATAGGATTCATTGCGTTGCAGGCGCTCCCTGTCCAGTGAGGAGGCATTGACGACAAAAACCGGCAGCTCATTTCCCGGGGGTATGTTGGATTCAGACCGGATCGTGCGAATGCCGACGATGATCTGTTTCAGCCACTCGATTTCCTGTTCCGCCTCAGTGTCAATCTGATCCGAGCAGCGCGCCGGCCACGGGGCCAGCATGATGCTGTCTCCTCGCATGCCAGCAAGTGGCGCGACGGTCTGCCAGATTTCTTCAGTCAGGAACGGCATGAACGGGTGGAGCATGCGCAGGGATTGTTCCAGTACGCCTAACAGGGCTTGCCGCGCGGCCAGCTGCTCTGCAGGTTCGGCGGCCTCATCCCATAGCACGGGTTTGGAGAGCTCGAGGTACCAGTCGCAGAACTCATTCCATATAAAATCATACAGCGCCTGTGACGCGAGATCGAAGCGGTAGTTGTCATACGCGTCTTCGATCTGGACTAGCGTCGCCTCCAGCCGGCTTCGTATCCATCGGTCAGCGAGAGAAGGTGAGGTGGCTGTGCTGGACAGGTCGTAGTCTTCTGTGTGGCTCAATACATACCGCGATGCATTCCAGATCTTATTGCAGAAGTTTCGGTAGCCTTCCATTCGACCGATATCGAATTTGATGTCGCGCCCCGTCGAAGCCAGCGAGTAAAAGGTGTAACGCAGTGCGTCGGTGCCATATCCGGGAATGCCGTCTGGAAACTGTTTGCGAGTCGCCTTTTCAATTTTGGCAGCCAGCTGCGGCTGCATGAGATGGGCTGTACGTTTGGTGACGAGCGTTTCGAGCTCGATGCCGTCGATGAGATCAATCGGGTCCAGCACATTGCCCTTGGATTTGGACATCTTCTGTCCTTCCCCGTCGCGAACCAGTCCATGCACGTACACGGTATGGAAGGGCACCTCTTCCATGAAATGCAACGACATCATGATCATGCGCGCGACCCAAAAGAAGATGATGTCGAAACCCGTCACTAAGACGGACGCAGGGTGAAAAGCGGTGAGGTCATTATTATCGTCTGGCCAGCCCAGCGTGGAGAATGTCCATAAGGCCGACGAAAACCAGGTATCCAGCACATCGTCGTCCTGACGAAGTGGAAGCGTTTCTACTAGGTCATGATCGACCCGCACTTGCTCTTCGGAGATGCCAACGTAGACGTTACCGTCGGGATCATACCAAGCGGGTATTCGATGGCCCCACCAAAGCTGGCGGCTAATGCACCAGTCTTGGATGTCACGCATCCACGCAAAGTAGGTGTTCTCCCATTGCTTGGGCACGAAACGAATCGCACCATCTTCAACTGCGCTAATAGCGGGTTCCGCCAGCTTTTTCGCATCGACGTACCACTGAGGCGTGAGCCACGGCTCAATGACGGCGCCTGAACGATCCCCTCGGGGGACTTTTAGCGTGTGGGGCTCGATCTTATCTAGCAGTTCGAGCGACTCCAGAGCCTCAACGATCTGCTTGCGTGCCTCGAAGCGGTCGAGTCCCCGAAATCGCTCGGGTGCCGAATCGTTGATCCGTGCTTCCGCGGTCAGAATGTTGATTTTGGGTAGGTCGTGCCGCTCGCCCATTGCGTAATCGTTGAAGTCGTGCGCAGGGGTGATCTTGACGCAGCCTGATCCGAACTCCGGGTCGACGTAATCATCACCAATGATCGGGATGACGCGGCCAGCCAAGGGCAGGTCGATCGTCTGGCCGATGAGATGCTGATATCGCTCGTCGTCGGGGTGCACGGCAACAGCGGTATCGCCCAGCATGGTCTCTGGTCGAGTGGTTGCCACCACCAGATATCCCTCTCCGCTACTTAACGGGTAGCGCAAATGCCAGAGGGAGCCCGATTCTTCCTCTTGAACGACCTCTAAATCAGAGATCGCAGTTAGAAACTGCGGGTCCCAATTCACCAGTCGGTGGCCTCGATAAATGAGACCCTGTTCATACAGGGAGATGAAAACCTGCTGAACGGCTTTTGAGAGGCCCAGATCCATGGTGAAGCGCTCGCGACTCCAGTCGGGAGATGTACCCAGTCGCCGCAACTGCTGAGTGATGGCTCCTCCCGATTGCTCTTTCCAGTCCCAGACTCGCTCGACAAATGCTTCCCGACCAAGCGCCTCCCGGTTGGTGCCCTCGGCCTCAAGCTGGCGCTCAACGACCATTTGTGTGGCGATCCCTGCGTGATCAGTGCCTACCTGCCACAGCGTGTTATGTCCGCGCATACGGTGGTACCGAATGAGGGCATCCATGATGGCCTGCTGAAAGCCGTGCCCCATGTGCAACGTGCCCGTGACATTGGGTGGCGGGATCGGAATACAGTAGGCGGGTCCCTCTCCGGATGGCGCGAAATAGCCCGCCGATTCCCACTGGTCATACCAGCGTGCCTCGATGTCGGCGGGGGAGAAATTCTTATCCATGGTCACGCTGCTAAATGCCTTTTTGGAAATCGTGGGTGGCTATAAGTCATGCTTCGCTAGCGGGTAGCCGCGGTCCCTGTAAAATCGCCAAGCGTCTCGGGAGGCCGCCAGTTTAGCTTCATCCTGCGGAACGATCTCCGCGAGTCGACGAAAACGCGAAAAATAACCCGGCACAGCGCCGCTGATATTCAGTAAGACATCGTCGAATTCGAGGCCCGGCTCCGCCCAGCCAATCGCGACTGGCTCTCGATCATGTGACGTCACGAGTGCGCTTGGGAGGAAGCTTTGCGCTTTAAAAGTCCACAGCCCCTGTTGAACGTCGACCGCTTCTGTCTCATCAGTCGCCTGAATGAAAACCTGATGCCCTTTGCCCACCGCTTTTTCCGCGATGCGGCCGACGGCTTGCGCCAGGGTCAAACTGCCGTCCTTGGGCAGCACGTAAAAATCAACCTGCGTCACAGTACCCCGGCACGCTCTCTGAGGTACTGAACCAACAGCGGTACCGGTCTCCCCGTACCGCCCTTTGGTGCGCCGCGAAAGGCCGTGCCGGCAATATCAAGGTGCGCCCACTTGTAGGACTCTGCGAACTGCGAGAGGAAGCAGGCGGCCGTGATACTGCCTGCACCGCCAGTACCGATATTGGCGAGGTCTGCAAACTGACTATCCAGTTGTTTGTGGTACTCCTCCCAGATTGGGAAGCGCCAGCCACGATCATGGCTTCTCTCGCCGGCCGCCAAAAGACTGTCAGCTAATCGATCATCGTTCGAGAAAATGCCGGTGGCCTCTTGGCCTAGCGCCACGATGATGGCGCCAGTCAACGTTGCAATATCGACAACCTCAACGGGTGAGAAGCGCTCAACGTAAGTCAGCGCGTCGCACAGGACTAATCTGCCCTCTGCATCGGTATTGAGGATTTCGATCGTTTTACCTGACATGCTAGTGAATACGTCACCGGGCTTGGTGGCGCGACCGCTCGGCATGTTCTCGGCGGCGGCGATAACACCTACGATGTTAATGGGTAGCGCCATGAGTGCTGCCGCGTGTAAGGCGCCAAACACCGAGCCGGCACCACCCATATCGAACTTCATCTCGTCCATCTTGGCGCCGGGTTTGAGGCTGATACCGCCCGTATCAAAGGTGATGCCCTTGCCCACAAGGCAGTAAGGTCGATTGCTCGCGGCTGCGCCTCGATATTTCATCACAATCAATTGGGAGGGCTGCTCTGATCCATTACCCACCGATAAGAGAGAATGCATGCCGAGCTCAGCCATTTTGCGCTCGTCGAGCACCGACGTCGAAAGGCTTTTGTGGGTTCGTGCCAGACGACGTGCTTCGCTGGCCAGGTACTTGGGTGTACAGATATTTCCGGGCAGATTCACTAGCTCACGCGTCAGATTGGCGCCTTGGCCTGTTGCAGCGCCTACTTGAACCGCTGCTCTGGCTTTGGCGAGGCTACAGGTGCCACCCGCGGCAAGGGTGACCCGTTTCAGTGCCCGCGCCGGCTTCTTGCGCTGATTCAGAGTGTGGCTGTACTGGTAATGCGCCAACGTGAGTTGCAAGCTGAGTTGTTCGATCAGTGTGTCGGCGGCAGTCAGTTTGGCTGCCAACGCATGCAGGGCGATGACAGCGTCTGCTGCGGGGCAGGAGACGAGAGCCTTGGCTGCGGCTTCGCCGATTTTCTTGGCGCTCGAGGCAGTCATTGCAGAAGGATCTCCGCATCCCATCAGTAAAACCCGCTGGGCGTTATTGGATCCGGGTAGCCACAGCTGGGAGCCCGCCTTACCAGAGAAGTCACCAAGCTTGATTGATCGACTGATCGTGCCGCCAAGTTGGACATCCAGCGCTTTCGCGTCCTGATGCAGGGTCTTCCGCTGAGGAAGCAGTATTACGAGTGCCTGCGTCTTTGTTTGCTCGAGGGCGCTCACAGTTTTTGCGGTAATGCTTAATGAAGCCATTTTGGTGTCCAAAAATTCTGTCGATGTCGTGGAGGGGCGCTAGTGTATGATGACCCGGCGGTTAACGAAATAACCTGTTCTGGCAAAAGCTTCTGATTCCATGCGCATTCTTCGCTACCTGACGAGAGACATCCTGCTTCACGCATTGGCTGTGAGTCTGGTGTTGTTCCTCGTTGTTTTTGCGGGGCGGTTTATCCGCTATCTGGCGGAGGCGGCCGTGGGGTCACTAACAGGCGATGTGTTGTTACCCATCATGTTGTTCAAGTTGCCGGGCTTCTTCGAAATGATCCTACCGCTCGGCCTTTTTATCGGCATCTTGCTCAGTCTCGGTCGTCTGTATGCCGAGAGTGAGATGGTGGTGTTGAAAGCCTGTGGTATTGGTCCCGGCAGGTTGTCCGTTTATGTGATGGTGCCGGCTGTGATTGTCATGCTGTCAGTGGCGGCCCTGTCGTTGCATATCGCGCCGGAGGGATCCGCGCGGGCCCAAGTGCTTTTGGACAATCCGCGCTCTGCGGAAGGTTTGCATCTGTTGAATGAGGGCCGGTTCCGAAAGCAGCGACGCGGTGACTATGTGACCTACACCGAACGCATCGATGATGATGGATTGATGCACAACATATTTGTCTTTGAGCGGCAGTCCTCGGTTGCGGGGGAGGTCTTCACGGCGACCTTTGCCGAATCGGGCGAGATCATTTTTGAGGAGGATAGCGGCAGGCGTTACCTAGAACTTCGTGGAGGTAGCCGCTACCAGGGCGAGCCAGGGGTATTGGCACTCGACGAGATCACGTTTTCTCTCTACGGCGAACTCATTCCCGAATCGCAGAATAGCTTGAGAAGAACCGGAAAGGTCGATGCGATCGCGACCGAGGTGCTTTGGAACAGCGAAGATCCCCGACTTCAGGGCGCCTTGTGGTGGCGCATGTCGCTCCCACTGATGGTGCCTGCCATCGCCATCATTGCGTTGGCGCTCAGCCGCACAGACGCACGGCGTGGCCGTTACGCAAAGATAGGCCCGGCCATGGTCATCCTTTTGCTCTATTTTCTGGGGCTGACTCAGGGGCGCGGCGCAATTGAAGACGCCGAGGGTCCTGCGCTGATCATAGGCGTCCATGCAGGCTTCGCGCTCCTCGCAATAGCACTCTTGCAGTGGGAGCGCATTACCAAGCAGTGGAAAGGGCGTCACGGTGTCTAAGTTCGACTGGTATGTGGGTAAGGCGGTTCTCGTCGCAACCCTGGGCGTGCTCATCCTGCTCGTCGGTCTGGATGCGCTGACGTCAGTCGTCGACGAAACAGATGATATGCGTGACGGCTACGGCTTCGCCGATATTTTGATTTACGTCGGCTACACGATCCCCCGCCGGATCCACGAATTCGTTCCCTTCGCGGCGCTAATTGGTGCGCTCATCGGGCTGGGTCGGTTGGCTGCGACGAGCGAGCTCGTCGTGATGCGCGCGGCGGGTGTGTCCATGTTTCGCATGGCTACTATGGCCTTAAAGCCGGCTCTCATTGTGGCCTCAATGGGCTTCGCGGTAGGGGAATTCGTAGCGCCCCACACAGAGCAGTTAGCGATGAGCTATCGCGCGCTGGCTCAGCGCTCCGAGTCCTCGGTCGCGGGCCGTTTTGGAGCGTGGAACCGTGACGGCAACACCTTTGTTCACGTCGATGCCGTGCAGCGGGGGGGTGTGGCCTATGGTGTGACCTTGCTCACCTTCGATGAGGAACGCCGACTTCGGGAAACCTTGGTGGCGGAGCGGGCAACGCATTCCGGTGATCACTGGATGCTCGAGCAGGTGCAGTCTACGCGCCTCGTTGAAGGCCGCACCGAGAGTGAGAGTTTGACGCTCAGGCGATGGGACACGGCGATCACACCCCAACTGCTGACCTTGGATGTGGTCGCGCCTGAGACGCTGCCGCTCCTGCAACTGTGGCCTTACGCGCAGTACCTGAAGCAGCAGGGCATGGTCTTTGTGGACATTGAGTTGGCATTTTGGCGGAAGGTGTTGCAACCCATGGCGACGCTGGGACTGGTGTTGGTGGCAATGTCTTTCATTTTTGGCCCGCTCCGACAGGGCACGATGGGCGCGCGTATCTTCGTGGGCGTCATTGTCGGCGTCGCGTTTCGAATCAGTCAGGATTTCATTGGTCCCGCGAGCTTAATATTTGGCTACGCCCCGCTCTTGGCAGCATGTTTGCCAATTGCCGCGTGTTGGTTGGGGGGTATCTGGCTTATCTGGCGGCGCGCCTAGGTGGGCGGTGCTATCCAAGCTCGCTAATGCTGGGCGAGTGTGCACTCGCCCGTTATTGAGAATCACGCTTGGGAAGCAATATGAGATGTGTTTGCGACCAGGTGTCGTGCCAGTAACGCTTTTGTGGCGACACGTAGCGCCACAGGTAACCCAGTCCGAGTGGTAGCGCGGCCAGCAGCGCGCCGAGCACCCGCCTGATGACTTGTTGCCAGGTTAACGGCGCGGCTGAATCCGAGACAAGCTGAATTCGCCAGGCTTGCATGCCTAGTGTTTGGCCCGCGCGCCGCCAAAAGATGCCGAAAAAACTGGTGAGAATCACGACCCAGGTAAGCCACTGGAGGGGCGCGGGGACAGCAGGTTCGTCTATCGATTGTGTTGGCCCCAAAATGGCCACCCACACTGCGGCGGCTGCCATAAAAAGCGGCACCACGAGTAGCGTGTCGTAGAGCATAGCGAATGCGTGGCGCCACAGAGGCACCGGTAACGGCTGGATCGGATTCGGTGGCGTATCATTCATATGACGGGTGATGTTGCGGGGATGACTGTCTTGAATCTGCGTAAAATAGCACGCTGACACGAAGGAAGGCCTGCATGACTGTAGAAAATGACATGACGCTCGCGCTGCGGACCGCGTTCCAGCCTAGCATCTTGCAAGTCGAGAACGAGAGTCACCGCCACAATGTGCCCCCCAACTCTGAGACCCACTTCAAGGTGACGCTCGTGACGGAATCATTTGTGGGCCAAAGGAGCGTGCGGAGACATCAGTCGGTCTACTCGGTGCTGGCAGAGTGGCTCCAGGGACCAGTTCATGCGCTGGCGTTGCATACGTATACACCGGATGAATGGCAGCGTGTGGGGAAGGCACCGGAGTCCCCTGATTGTCGAGGTGGCACGGGCAAGTGACAAAGGGCCTCGAACAACGAGACCACGTCGTGGCTGCTCTGTACCGGTTTGTTCGTCTTGACGATTATGCCGACCTACGGGAGCCGCTGTTGCGGCACTGCGATGAAGCGGGGATAAAAGGCACCTTGCTGTTGGCTCATGAGGGCATCAACGGCACGATTGCCGGGCCTCGAGCCGGCATTGATTCAGTTATTGAGTGGCTGCGCTCCGATCCTCGGCTCGCAGGGTTGGAATGGAAAGAGTCGTATCACGGCGATACGCCGTTCCATCGTATGAAAGTGAAATTAAAGCGCGAAATCGTCACGATGGGCGTCGACGATGTCGACCCCACGGCCTGCGTAGGACGCTACGCCACGCCGGAAAAGTGGAATGTCCTGCTTGAAGACCCCGAATGTTTGGTGATCGATACTCGCAATGACTACGAGGTCGCGATCGGAACCTTCGCAGGTGCCGTGAATCCGCAAACCGAAAGTTTTCGGGAATTCCCAGAGTGGGTTAGGCAAAACCTGGATCCAAAGAAACACCGCAAGGTCGCAATGTTCTGCACTGGCGGTATTCGGTGTGAAAAATCGACCTCGTTTTTGGTATCGGAGGGCTTTGATGAGGTCTGGCATCTGCAGGGGGGTATCCTCAAATATCTAGAGGAGGTGCCCGAAGAGGAATCTCATTGGCAAGGTGAATGCTTTGTTTTTGATTCCCGTGTGGCGGTGGATCATCAGCTCAAAAAGGGTCGCTACGACCAGTGCTATGCCTGCCGACACCCCATTACCGAGGAAGACAAGGCTTCAGAGTACTACTGTAAAGGAGTGTCTTGCCCGCGATGTTACGAGCGGCTGACTTCAGATCAGAAATCACGTTTCACAGAGCGTCAGAAGCAAGTGGACTTGGCGGCCGAGCGGGGAGTGCAACACATTGGCGCACCGCCGCCTGCGCGCCAGGTCGCGCCAGCATCAGCGCAGGGATTGGACACGTCTGAATAGTGCGTCAGTGGGGTAATACAGCACCACGCTTTCGCCATCGCCCGCCGAAATCACGCCGGATAATCTGACGCTCCCGCTATGGGTTCTCGATAGTATGGCGCCGCCCGAAGCACCAGGGCGCGCAACGCAATTCGAGATGCCGTTATTGCTTTTCGTATCAGTGATCTCGCACTCGGAGTGGATGAGCAAGCGGCGTTTTGTTGATGGCACGCCTGCCGCCTGATCTGATGAGCTCTCGATGGGGGCAATGCCAGCAGCGCTGACTTTTGTGCCGACATGCAATGGATCTGCACTGAGTGAAATCCAGTGAAGATCCTCGATCGGCTCGTCTGCCCTCAGCAGTGCCCAGTCGGCTGACATCGATCCGCCACTCGCGAGCACGCGCATCGGAACAGGCTCCCGCTGACCGATAGTCAGCAACATCGGTCGGAGTAGCCCGTCATAGCCATCGAGGCAGTGCCAGGCAGTGACGAATATTGGGTGGGGTCCGGGTGTAACGCTGGTGGCTGAGCAGTGTTCGGTGAAGTGGCGTCGACGGCTGCCCTCGAAGCGAGTGATCGGGACCTGTAAGTGACCGATCGCTTCATGCCATGGACGGGTGTGGGCCGGTAGTGGCGTTCTTGGATCAGTTGTTTGCGCGTCGACGTGATGCGCACCCAAAAGCGTGATTGACAGCCACACCAGGTGCCAGGGCATGGCCGACACTTTTTTAAGATGTGCGATAGCTGAATCTCTCAATGGGTGGTGACGAAGTCGCACTAAGATACCGCGGCTCCTTGCGGCGAATCTGATCACATTATTGGTGTAACCTGCCGCATCCGCAAAGCGCGGTCGTCACCTGTCTTGGTCACTCGAGGAGCCGTGGTTGGACGTTTCAACTCAACAATTGCGAAAAGGCCTTGCACTCGCAGTTATGGCTAACATCATCTGGGGGGTATCAGCCCTCTATTGGATCGAGACCCACCCAGTCAGCCCCGCCGACGTCGTGGCCCATCGGGCGATATGGAGCCTGCCGGTCGCCGCACTGGTGCTGATTCTGGCAGGGCGGTTGAGCGCTACATGGGCTCTGTTGAAGCAACTGAAAACCCTGCTGTGGAGCCTGCTCGGGACCGTGCTGTTGAGTCTTAACTGGGGCGTCTTCGTGTATGCCGTATCCACAGGCAGGGCAACTGAGGCAAGTTTGGGTTACTTCATGCTGCCGCTTCTTACAATCATCGTCGGCAGAGTGGTCTTTCAGGAAGTGCTGGGCCTAGCGCAGCGCATTGCGGTCGCCTTGGCGCTGTGTGCTGTGCTGATGCAGATAGTGTCTTTTGGGAGCTTGCCCTGGGTCTCTCTGGTCGTATCGAGCAGCTTCGCACTATACGGGGCGATGCGAAAAAAAATCGAAGCAGATACGATGCAGGGTCTGTTTATCGAAACTTTGTGTATGGCACCGTTTGCGCTTGCATGGCTGTGGGCGACCGGTGGAGCGGGGATGGGTCAACACGGTATCAAGGTGGACGTGTTCCTGCTCATGGCTGGCATCTTCACTACTGCGCCACTCCTAACCTATGTTGCCGCGTCTCGTTTGTTGCCGCTGAACATCGTCGGTTTGACGTCGTATTTGGGTCCCTCCTTGCAGCTGTTAGTCGCACAGACTTTGCTGGGAGAATCAATCGATCTCGTTACGGCGTTCTCGTTTGCCTTGGTTTGGTTGGGCGTTCTGTTGGTCTCAGGTCAAGGCGTCATGAAGCGTAAGCACCTTCACAGTTGACGCGCTGATCCGTCGCCGGCTGGAATCACTCATTCGAGGGGGGACAGGCATGAAGAAAACACCCGATCTCCGTGAGGAGTGGCTTTCATTGCTGAGCCAGGAGTTTGCCTCAGATTACATGCGCGACCTCGGGAGTTTTTTGAGGAGCGAGAAAGCCGCAGGGAAGGAGATCTATCCGCCGGGCGCGGAGTTTTTTGCGGCCCTGCAGGCGACACCGCCAAAACAGGTGAAGGTCGTCATTCTGGGCCAGGACCCGTATCACGGTCCAGGCCAGGCGCACGGACTCAGTTTTTCGGTACGGGGTGGCCAACGGCTACCACCCTCCTTGCAGAACATATTCAAGGAGCTTGCCGATGACTTGGGCTGCTCGAAGCCTGCGAGTGGGGACCTGACGAAATGGGCAGAGCAGGGCGTATTGCTGCTAAACAGCGTGCTTTCGGTGGAACGCGCGCAACCCAATTCTCATCAGGGTAGAGGCTGGGAGCGTTTTACTGATGCCGTTGTGGCGCTGATTAACGAGCAGCTGCAGCCGACGGTATTTCTGCTGTGGGGTGCGCAGGCGCAAAGAAAGGGAGCGGCGATTGATCAGACGCGACATTGCGTGTTGACGGCCCCGCATCCATCGCCCTTGTCCGCGCACAGAGGCTTTATGGGCTGCCGCCATTTCAGTACAGCGAACCGCTTCCTTGTTGAGCACCAGCGTGAACCCATTGACTGGTCTTTATGAGGGTTGTTGCCATCCTAATTTCAGTACCGCGTGGTGCGCTGGGCAGCGATCAAACCCTAGGACGGGTTCTCCCGTTCGTGGCAAAGCGAGATATGAGTGATTGAGGTGTCTGTATCCTCGATGAACACCGCCGTTTTCGCCGCATCGGGCTTGAGCTCGATCAGTAGGTCGTGGTGTTCTGCGCAGTGGCTCACATTGACAACGCTGCCAACTGCTTGTCTCTCGCCATCGCGCAATGTCTGACCCGGCGTCACATCCGCCGTACTCTGTGCCCGGTGAAGTCGGCGTTTCGGCGTGCCCCGATAATGGAGGCGCGCGATGATTTCCTGCCCGGTATAGCAGCCCTTCGTAAAGCTTACCGTGCCATTGAGATCAAAATTCAGGTCCTGGGGCAGATAGGTGCCGATGGTGTCCACCTCGACCCGCGCTCTCGCATTCTGAAGCTCCCATTCCGCCAGATCGGAGCCTACTTCCGGCTGCGCGGCGCTTTGCGGCGATGTCCAGTGCTCTTCATACCCGCCTTCGCTCGGTATCACGACGGTGCTTAATGTCGTGCCTTCGAAGCCGAGCGTCGCCACAGCGGCGCCATCGCCGCTTTTGCGCGCACTCACGTGCCAATCAGTGGGCGTCATTGTGGTCCGGGCAAACATGAGGAAGGGTTTTAGGTGATCGGCGAGTCTTTCAAGGACCTGAGTTCGCCCGCGAACCAAAATGTCGTCCGGGCTGATCATCACGGCTCTTACGTCGGCCAATATTCTGCCTTTCGGATCGCAGAACGCGGCGTATCGGGACTCACCCGCGCGGAGTTCCCTGAAATCGGCGGTGGTTTGACCGTGCAGTAATTCTGCGCCGCCCTCGCCCTGAAGGCGCATGACAATATCGCGTTGCTGGCTGTGTAGTTGTGGGGGCATGGTGATGCTGTCCGTCGCACTGGCCGCGTTGAAAGCACCTATACTAACCGCTTACCGATGCAATAAGACGTGGCTGATGGACGCGAGAGAAGAATTAAACAGAGCTAAGTGGGCCAGCCGCCGCGGTTTGCTTGAGTTGGACTTGTTGCTCAGCCCCTTTGTTAACGACGCATTTGACGCGTTGACCGACGAACTGAAGTCAGACTACCGCGCGCTCTTGTTCAATGACGATCAAGATTTGATGGAGTGGATTATGGGGCGGGCGCAGGTGCCCGAGCAGCGATTTGTTCCAGTGGTCTCGGCGATCCGTCAATTTCATGGGATGCGGGGCTAATCGTTCAAGTGCTGTAGGCGGGCAGCGTATCCACGGGCCCGCTGAGCGCGTTGTACTCATCGAAGTGCGCAGGAACAAGCACAGAATCTTTCCCGACGGGTCTCGCGTTGGGAAAGTCAGAGTTGTAATGCAGGCCACGACTCTCCTGCCGCCCGATTGCGCACTCCACCATAAGGTGAGCGACGCGCGCCAGATTACGCATCTCTAGGAGTGGTTTGGTGATCTGGAAGCGCGCGTAGTATCCCGATACCTCCCTCTCAAGGAGTGCAATCCTTGCTGCTGCGTTGTCCAGCCGCCGCGATGTCCGCACGATGCCAACGTAATCCCACATGAGCCGTCGAAGCTCCTGCCAGTTGTGCTGGATCACGACCTCTTCATCGGAGTCTCTAACGCGACTGTCATCCCAGGGGTCGGGCGTGACTGACGTTGCCTCGATGGTCTGAGCAATGTGCTCAGCTGCGCTCTGGGCATAAACGAAACATTCAAGGAGCGAGTTGCTTGCCATTCTGTTGGCACCATGCAGCCCGGTGCAGGCCGACTCACCCACGACATATAAGCCCGGAACATCGGTTGCACCATACTGATCAACGACCACGCCACCGCAGGTGTAATGCGCTGCCGGCACGACCGGTATTGCGGTGGCCGTGATGTCGATGCCCAGACTCAGGCACCGCTCGTACGCTTGAGGGAAATGTCTCTGAATGAAATCACCAGACCTGTGACTGATATCGAGATAGACGCACTCTGCGCCCAGCCGCTTCATCTCGTAGTCGATGGCCCGGGCCACAATATCCCGAGGCGCCAACTCCATTCGTTCGTCAAAGCGCGCCATGAAGCGGTCCCCGTCAGCCAGCGTCAGCGTAGCGCCCTCGCCACGCAGTGCCTCGGTCATCAAAAAAGATTTGCTGCGCGGGTGAAACAGGCAGGTGGGGTGAAATTGATTGAACTCGAGGTTGGCGACACGACATCCGGCTCGCCATGCAGCGGCAATACCGTCACCGCTGGCGCCGTCGGGGTTGGTCGTATAACGATACGCTTTGCTTGCGCCCCCTGTGGCTAACACGACAGCACTCGCGTTGACTGTGTCGACGCTGCCGTCATGCGTGTTAAGCAAGTAAGCACCGCAGACGCGGGAGCCACTTTTAATGACGTCCACAAGACAGCGGTCAGTGAGCAGAGAAATATTGCTTGCCTCACTGACGCGGCTTGCCAGCACCTCGGATAGCGCGCGGCCAGTTTGATCCGCTGCGTGAATCACGCGGCGATGGCTGTGCCCCCCTTCCATCGTGAGATGAAACTCTCTGAATTCATCGTCAGATTGATCTTCCCGAAGGTCAAAATGCATGCCCTGAGTCACTAGCCAATCGACAATTTGTCGACTTCGGCCGACCGTGAATTCGACAGCCGGCTGATGGCAGAGGCCCGCCCCCGCGTTCAGGGTGTCCTCTACGTGTGCCTGCACAGAATCTCTGTCGTGAAGCACGGCTGCCATGCCGCCTTGCGCCCAAAATGTGGAGCCTGAACCCAGTTGACTCTTGGAGAGCACTGCAACGCTGAGTCCTTTGGGTAACTGCAGGGCCAGGCTCATGCCGGCGGCACCGCTGCCGACAATGAGCACATCGTATTTGTTCATAGTAGGCATGTTTGCGACCGTTGAGCTGAGACGGGTGCGGTATAGTGAGACGACCATTATTTTAGAGCATCGGGAACTTTTTGCCTGTTCTATGTTCCTAGAAGGCAGACGGAGCCTGGTCAGGCGGATAATCCCGAATGACGGGTAGATATAAGGCGGAGCGGTGACAGCCTCTGAGACAGACCGACAGCTGGTTCAGAGAGCACAGCGAGGAGATCTCAGGGCATTTGATCTCCTTGTCCTGAAATATCAGGGCCGCATTGCCGCGTTGGTGGCACGCTACATTGCTGACGCCAGTGAAGTGGAGGACGTGACACAGGAGGCCTTTATCAAGGCCTACCGAGCACTTGATAAATTCAGGGGCGATAGCGCGTTTTACACATGGCTTTACAGGATTGCAGCCAACGCTGCCAAGAACCATTTGGTTGCGAGAGGTCGGCGTCCGGGTGCAGACGCGACGATCGAGGATGTTGAAGCTTTTGGGGATGCCGAACTGATTTCAGAGAGCGCTTCCCCCGAGGCGGTGGCAATGGGAGATGAGCTCGCAGAGGTGGTAGAGGCCGCTCTGCAGGCTCTACCGGAGGAACTGCGGGCAGCGCTTACCCTGCGTGAATTAGAGGGTTTGAGCTACGATGACATCGCGGATGTATTGGGATGCCCCGTTGGTACGGTTCGCTCAAGGATTTTTAGAGCGCGCGAGGCGATAGACGAGCGCGTCAAAACACAGATCAGCGGAGATTCGGGTTTCAGATGACAGTCGATGACAGAGATAAAGAAGCCTTATCGGCTTTGATGGACGGCGAAGCGCAGGAATTAGAACTGCGCAGGTCGTTGGATGCCATCGCCAGCGACGCAGCCCTCCGGGAGCGGTGGCGGCGGCAGCAGCAAGTGAGCGAAGCCCTCCAAAGCCGGCGCATCCAGCGTCCCGATATCGATATATCGGAGCGCGTAGCAGCGTCGCTCAGTCAGCGTCGCACACTGAGCAGAAACCCTGTATGGAGCATGGCCATTGCCGCGTCGGTCACCTTCGCGGTCGTGATGGGTGGGCAAACGCTCATCCCCTCTGCGGAAAAGCCTGCCTCGCCTCTGGTGAGTGACATAGGTGGTGCAGTTGTGCCCGTCATGGGGGCACAGCCTGTTCAAGCCAGCCTTGGCGCTAAACCCTTGCCCGTCACTAACAGGCAAGCACAGGAAGCCTCATCGGCCGCTCGGCAGGTTGGTGCGGCGTATGAGCGACTGGCCCGGGATCGATATCTTTCGCTAAACGGGCAGCATGCGGACGCTGCGGCCCTGAGCCATCCGGCACCCTATGTTTTGTCCCTCCATAAAGAGCTTAGCGCTCCTGCGGAAGATCAAGACAGCCAGTAAATATGCTTGACTCTGTGACCCAGTGGGCACGCTGCTGCCTGGCAGTACTCGTTGGCGTAATGGCAGAGCCCTTGTCGGCAGTTGAATGTGAATTGACTTCTCCGGCTGAGCGAGCCGTCGAGAGAATGTTTTCACAGCAAGACGTCAGTTTCGAGGGGACTGTGTTGTTCGAGCGAGCGGGCGACCGGCAGTTCATGACGGTCAGCTGGCCGGATGCCAGGGGGCAGGGCGCGATGCGGCGTATGAACATCATGGTTAATCCGCCTACCGAGCGGTGGTCTTCTCCGGTGCGTCCTCCCGAGCGTATCTGCGATGTGCTGCGAATGTATGCTCCGTCGCTGGGTGCCGAGCGAGTTGTCGCGGGTCGACTAACACAGCAGTTATCCCTCAAACCCAAAGATCCATTGCGGCTTGCGCACCGTTTTGACCTCGATGCCGAGACAGGTATGGCGCTGGCCATGGCGACTGCAGGCACAGATGGACAAGTCCTCGAGCGCTTCGAGTATGCGCACATTCAGTTTAGCGATGTCGCGACAGAAATTTCCTATGAGCGATCGGATGAGATCTATTCCCGAGGCCGAGCGGTCATACCCGGGTTCTTTTTGGTGAGTGAAGATCCAGTCAACGGGGTGTTCGTGGTCAGTGATGGGCTGGCCACTGCGTCAATTTTTGTCGAACCTTTGCCTGCAGGTGCGCCTGCAGGCGAGGGCGCGGTGATTGAGGGCGCGACGTTAACCTACACCCGTGGTGTCACCGGTGCTGAGGGAAGGCTTTTGATCAGTGTTCTGGGAGAGATCCCTGTCGTGACCGCACGAATGCTTGCTGACGCAGTGCGATCGCCGGGAGTAGCAAACTGATGGGCTGGCTGTCCGAGACAGGTCGCGTGGTCGCGGTCGAATCTGACGCAGTCTGGGTTGAAGCCGACCGCACTGCGGCCTGCGGAAAATGCGCCGCGCGGGCAGGATGTGGGCAGGGTGCATTGTCCGCCATGTTGCAGAGCGGCACCGGCCGGGTGCGCGCGGTGTCGAGCGACGCGCTCAGGGCAGAGCAGTGTGAGCTGGGCGAGGAAGTGGTGATACAGGTACCGGAATCCACGCTCCTGAGCGGTACATTCTTGATCTATGGCGCGCCACTGACTGTCGCCTCACTTGCCGCCGTTTTGGCGTCCGGTGGCGGAGACGCCCTGTCTGTCGCCGCCTTCGGTGCCGGGTTGATCGGCAGTTTTGCTATGCTTCGGATGCTCAGCGCATACCGTGGAGGAGTACTTCCCGGAATCGCTGAACCGAGACTCGCTCGGCGCAGTGCGTCTCCTGCTGGCGAATTGCTCGCCGAAGCCTGATCGCATTATTGGTGTTATTGATGACGGGAGTCTCTTCATGATGATTCGCTCGGTTTTCCTGTGTTTAGCCGTTTTGGTGGCATCACCCCAAAGCTTTGCGGATTTGCCTGATTTCACTGAAATAGTGGGAGAGGCCTCTCCAGCGGTTGTGAAAATTCTGGTTGAGTACGAATCTGAGAACCCTCGGTATCAGGAGCAATTGGAAGAATTGCCCGAATACTTGCGCCGCTTTTTTGATTTCAGGGGTGGTCCGCCTGTTCCTCGCGAGCGCGCTGGAATGGGCTCCGGTTTCATCATTTCTGAAGACGGTTATGTGGTGACGAACAACCACGTGGTGGAGAATGCCCGTCAAGTGGTCGTCAGGTTGCCTGATCGACAAGAATTCGATGCGGAGGTTATTGGCACGGACCCCCGGTCCGATCTAGCCGTGCTCAAGATCGCAGGGCAAAATTTGCCTACTCTCTCGCTCGCCGAAGACCGTGATGTCAAAGTCGGTCAGTGGGTGCTCGCGATTGGGTCTCCCTTCAGTCTCGATTTTTCGGTCACAGCGGGCATCGTGAGCGCGCTGGGGCGAAGTTTGCCTACAGCGACAGGGGACAATTATGTCCCGTTCATTCAAACCGATGTCGCAATCAATCCCGGGAACTCGGGCGGGCCGCTCTTCAATCTGGAGGGCGAGGTAATCGGTGTGAACTCCCAGATCTTTACCCGTTCGGGTGGTTCGATTGGCCTATCTTTCGCGATCCCCGTGTCGGTAGTGCGGAATGTGGTGACCCAGATACAGGATACCGGTGGCGTCGAGCGAGGTTGGCTGGGCGTCAGTATTCAGGATGTCGACCGGAACCTGGCTGACTCCTTCGGTTTGGATCGGCCAAGAGGAGCACTGATCGCCCAAGTTGGCAAAGATTCTCCCGCGGATAGGGCTGGCCTGCAGTCGGGAGACATCATCGTGGAGTTCGCCGATGAAACAATAGAAACATCAGCCGATCTGCCGCATATCGTGGGCCTTATTGCGCCGGGAACCGAGGTCACCGCGGTGATCGTTCGAGACGGAGAGGAGGAGGTTGTCGCTGTTGAGGTGGGCGGCCTCGGCGCAGACGAAGTGGCGCGTGTCGATACGGGTATGTCCGCGGATGGCAGCCTGTCCTTGCTGGGTATGACAATGACAGAGGTAGAGACCGCTGTGCTGTCTGAGCTGGGGCTTGCTGGTGGTGCGGTGATCAGTGAGGTCGAGCCGGGCTCGCCGGCGGACGAGGCGGGGGGGCGTGTGGGAGACATACTGACCCGCTTCGGAAATCAACCGGTGAGCCGGCTGAGCGACCTGTCAACGGTAGCGGAAGGGCTGAAGCCCGGTAGTTCTGTGCCGGCGCGCCTGATTCGCGGCCGCAGCCCGCTATTTATCGGTATTCGTATCCCCTCTGCTGACTAATGTCTCCTCGGTCAGCGTGCTAAAATAGCGGCCAACTCACGGCCCGCCTTCTGGCGGGCCTCATATTTTTGAGGCGAATCCACCTTGGCTGATCTCAGTCACATACGTAATTTTTCAATCATTGCGCACATCGATCACGGGAAATCGACACTGGCTGACCGCTTTATCCAGCGCTGTGGTGGTTTGACCGAGCGCGAAATGGCAGAGCAAGTGCTCGATTCGATGGATCTAGAGCGCGAGCGCGGCATTACGATCAAAGCTCAGAGCGTGACCCTGAACTACACAGCAGTGGACGGCAACGTGTATCAGCTGAATTTCATTGATACGCCCGGGCATGTGGATTTTTCCTATGAAGTGTCGCGCTCGCTTGCGGCGTGCGAGGGTGCCTTACTGGTGGTCGATGCGGGGCAGGGCGTTGAGGCGCAGTCGGTGGCAAATTGCTACACCGCGATTGAGCAGGGCTTAGAGGTTCTCCCGGTCCTGAACAAGATGGACCTACCGCAGGCTGACCCAGAACGAGTTCAGCAGGAAATCGAGGAAATCATCGGCATTGATGCGACCGAAGCAGTCCCGGCCAGCGCTAAGACCGGTCTCGGGATTGAGGACGTGCTCGAGTATCTGGTAGCAAATGTGCCGGCTCCTGAGGGTGACCGGGACGCGCCTTTGCAGGCGCTGATCATCGACTCGTGGTTTGATAATTACCTTGGCGTAGTCAGCCTGGTCAGGGTGAAGCAGGGCGTATTGAGTAAGCGCGACAAATTTATCGTCAGCTCGACCGGCAAGCAGCATCAGGCGGATTTGATTGGCGTATTCACTCCGCGACGCACCGAGACAGGATCCCTTAAGGCGGGTGAGGTTGGCTTTGTTGTCGCGGGGATCAAAGACATTAAAGGTGCCCCTGTCGGCGACACGCTGATCTCGGCCGCGCATCAGGAGACGCCGGCTTTGCCCGGTTTTCAGAGTGTGAAGCCGCAGGTTTACGCTGGTATCTTCACAGTCAATTCTGACGACTATGAGGACTTCAGGGATGCGCTGGGCAAACTGACGCTGAATGACGCATCGCTTTTTTATGAGCCGGAAACGTCCGATGCGTTGGGGTTTGGATTCCGGTGCGGGTTTCTCGGCATGCTGCACATGGAGATCATTCAGGAGCGACTCGAGCGAGAGTACAACCTCGATCTGATTACCACAGCGCCGACGGTGATTTATGAGATTGTGACCAAAAATCAGGAAACGGTTTACGTCGATAATCCCTCGAAGCTCCCCGATGTCGGCGATATCGAAATCATGCGCGAGCCCATTGCACGGTGCACCATTTTGACGCCACAGGAATATCTGGGCGCAGCCATCACCTTGTGTGTGGAGAAGCGCGGCACCCAGGTCGATTTGCAATTTCTTGGTCAGCAGGTGCAGGTGATTTACGACATCCCAATGGCCGAGGTCGTGCTGGATTTCTTTGACCGTTTAAAGTCAGTGAGCAGGGGTTACGCGTCTCTGGATTATGGATTTGAGCGATTCGAGGCGGCACCGCTCTCCCGTTTGGATG
>MDTD01040166.1_pt1 | contig 24993 bp, 22 predicted proteins | sample 811221 | NCBI WGS metagenome assembly MDTD01 (sample SAMN05326646, study PRJNA326480) | marine metagenome | isolation source: seawater | place: Pacific Ocean: South West | collected 2011 | reverse complement strand
GTTTCAGATGCACTCTTGAGAGTGTAAGCACCTGAACCCAAGGGCCACCCCTTCTCTTTATCATAAAACTTGAAAGTGAACGGGTCCTGCCCTTTCCAGACATGTTCAGGAATAATGATGACTCCACCGTAAATTTTCACTGAGAAGTAATCTAATTGAAAACGGGCATTTGGCTCTGTGAGATTAAACACAACAGTATGTTTATCCTGTTTGTTAACAGACTTTACCCACTGTTGCATCGATGCAGCGTCACGTAAAGATTGCGTACTGTCATCAAGTAGCATTTGAATCGTGTAAACCACATCATCTGCATCTAAATCTTCTCCATCAGACCATTTGATGCCTTTCTTTAGTTTTAATGTCCAAACATCAAGTGAGCTGTTCGAAGTAAAGCTTTCTCCGAGCCAAGGGTCGATTTCACCAGTTTCATAATTAAGTATGAACAATGGTTCAAAGACCGCTTGGTGAATCCCATTACTTCTCGTTGTGCCAGGTACTAAATTATTGAAATTGTACGGCTGTGCTACCTTACCGCCGTCAATGTCAAAAATTACTGTTTTGTTTCTGGCTTTACTATGACCACCAGCCTGCACACCACTTACTGCAATCGCAGCTATGCTTAATGCAACTAATGCTAGTTTCTTAAACATGTCGACCTCTCATAGGAAGTTGAATTACGTCTGTTTGAAAGATGATCTGAGAGTTTATTCCATAGGCATCCTTTTAAAAGAGGTTAGGAGGCACTGTAGAGCTTGAATGTCTTTATCTCGAATGGTTTAAGGGTCAACTTCAATTCTCCTCCAATAGCGTCATTTGAGTCGTTCCATTCCATCAGGTCTGTAGTTTTAATCTTTAGTTTTGAGTCAGTCAAGCGAAGGTGTGCCTCACTTTTTCTGCCTCTTCGCTCAACAACACGAAGAACAAGGCAATTGTCTTTTTCTGCTTTCTTGAGAACTTCTAGTCCTACATCAGCACTTTCCACCATCACAGGAGCTTGGAGGGGAGAAATTGGTTTGCCATGTATGAACAAAGGAGCCTGATTGAGTTGTTGAGCTTGCTCAATCACGTCAGATTCTTGGAATGAATTTTTGTGTGGATAGAGTACATAACAAAACTGATGTGTCCCCAAATCTGCGTCAGGATCAGGTTGTGTTGGTGAACGGAGGAGATGAAGGTCGATGACGTTGTCATGCAGTTTGTGACCGTATTTACAGTCATTAAGTAGGGCAACTCCTCTTTGTTGGTCAGACAAATCAACATATTTTTGGGCTACTACCTCAAAACGAGCCATGTCCCATGTCGTATTGCGGTGGGTGGGGCGCTTCAGATGACCATATTGTATATCACATGTAGCTGAGTCCGTCTGCACGCTGATTGGGAAAGCAGTCCTGAGCATTCGATGACACTCCTGCCAGTCAACTTTTGTTTCAAATTCTAATGCCTTGGAGTTGGCTCGCAAGCTGATCTTTTGATCAATCTTGGAATTACCAATTTTTAATTGAAATAGCAGGGATTGATGAACGGGCCCGGCTCCAAGAGATTGCCAAGTCTGACCCTTAGCAGTTTCGACAGCCATATCTTCATAGGAAACATCAATTTCCCAGGCATCCCAGTTGTGAGGTCGGTCTTCATACAGAGTCAGCAAATTACCAACTTCTCCATCAGCCAATATGGAATCCCCTGTCTCTAAATCCTTTGCGACCACTAATTGAGCGTGTTCATTGAATTCGTAACTAACAAATTGATTTTCAAGAATAAGTGAATCTTCTTTATTTGCTTGCGGGGCAGCATTACTTAATCTGAGGGTCTTAATTTCCTGGGGTGCCAGCGTCAGCAGTGCTGTAAGCTGGCCATTTGTGTCCTGCTGAACGGGAAATTCATTACCATTCTCATCCTTCAGTCCCCCATTCCAATCCTTGGGTAATTCGATCAGGCGCTCATAGGCTATGTTTAATGTATTGATCAGGGTGATTGCGTCCCTGTCTTGATCGAATAACTGTTTCACAGATTCATTTCTTAACCGTTCACAGGTAGCGAGAGCATCTTGATGCTCTCGCTCTGTTACCTCATAGACCCAATGGATACTGGAACCAGGAAGGATGTCGTGGAACTGATTAATCAGCAAAATTTTCCAGAGACTGTCTAACTCCTCCTGTGGATAGTCTTTTAGTGACCCTAATGAAAGGAGATATTCCGTAGCTCTGAGACTCTGCTCAAGCATTCGGTTATTACGCTTGGTTCTCGCTTGCGTCGTCAGGGTACCACGATGCAATTCCAGATAGAGTTCTCCACTCCAAACAGGAAGTTCATGTGCTTTTTCAGAAATTCGCTCAAAGAATCGATCTGCTCGTCCAAAACTGACCTTAGGCACTCCCTCCAGGTTTTTCTGTCGCAGACCGCGTTCAATCATTTCTGAAGTTGGACCACCTCCACCATCCCCTACTCCGAAAAGGCACATCATTTCATCCAGTACACCTTTCTCGACAAAATTTCGCTCAGTTTTTTGTAGATCATAGGGTTGAAGCTGACTGTTGTAAGTGTCTTCTGGTGGAAAATGAGTGAGAACTTCTGTCCCATCAATTCCACGCCACCTGAAAGTAGAGTAGGGGAAACGATTGAATTGGCTCCAGCTCATCTTTTGTGTGAGAAAGTGATCTAATCCACCCAACTTGAGAATTTGGGGCATTGCTGCTGAGTAGCCAAAAACGTCAGGTATCCAACAGTTGTTCACATCTACCCCAAACTCATCCATGAAGAAGTTCTTACCATGAAGAATCTGGCGAACCATGGACTCACCACTGATCAAGTTACAGTCTGGTTCGATCCACATTCCTCCTTGAAGCTCCCAGCGACCTCCAGCGACTGCTTCTTGGATTTTCTCATATAGTTCAGGGTAGTGATCTTTTACAAATTGATAATGCTGTGGCTGGGAAGCCCCAAAAACATATTCGGGGTATCTTTCCATCAAATCTAATTGGCTAGCAAAGGTTCGAGCAGATTTTCGTATAGTTTCCCGAACAGGCCAAAGCCATCCGGTATCAATGTGGGCATGGCCAACAGCATTGATTGTGGGTGCACTCGCATTGGCAGATTTTTGCAGTAGGGGCTGAAGCATTTCCCTGCACTGTCCAGCATTCGCTTCAGCATCCTTAAAGTTATTGGTAACCTTGACAAGCCCTTCTAAAATTCGAGCAAACCGTGTACTGCTGTCAGGCACAGAGTCCAAAAGTCCATTCAACACCTCCATATCTAGCCAAAAATCGTAGAGATCACGTTTAAATCGGGCGAGCCTCATGCGATTGACTATTCCCCTGTAACTGCCATGCCGACTGATCGTATCTCCGGATCGCAAAGTAGCAGCCGTTGAGGCTACTTGATTACCAGTGGCTTCGATGGTGTCACTACCACGCTCAGGATCACGCGGTCGATGGATGCCCATGATTGAATTGGCTGCAGCCTCTACCCATAGTTCTATTTGGGGATTTTTCAAAACTGGTGCAGCAAGTCTAAAATTATGTCGTGTGATTCTTCCGAGGACACTTCCATTAGTAAGCCCTTGCAGGGGGACTCCTTCTTGAGAAAAGACAAGGGCTTCTCCATTGAAATCCAGATGGGCGACTACCTCATCATTTGCCCAATGCTCAGGGATCTTCCCCACTAAGTGAAACCAAGCACTGTCCCAAGTTTGGCCCCATTCCGCTCCTTCGGTGATGGCCTGATACTCAAGATCTAGGCGTTTTTGAAAGGGGACAGGATCCTTACTCCTGGCGAACCGACCCTCTAGGAATATATGATCTGAAAGAATCCTCTGTTCCAGACGATCCATAAACTGCTGAACTTTCGTGCGGTAAAGCTTTCTTTGGATTTCGAGAATCAAACCACTCCTTTCATTTTGCAAACGTTTGCATTACGTTAATGGCGAACAATATGAATTCACAAGAAATTTGTCAAGAAAAAATTACCTGTTTATCGAGAAACTTGCAGCATGGCTTTGTATGGGATTTGGGTTTTTGTTGGAATTTCGAAGGTGGGGTTTTGGATTCTGGAAATCAGAAGAGAGCAGGCTTGATATGCCATCTGCTTGAAATCTTGTTGGCACACAAAAACTTTCAAAAATGGTGAGGTAGGTCCAAGCCAATAATCGAAAACACCGATAATGAGTTCTCGATTTTCCAATTCTGCAGATCTTTTCTCGACGAAAGCTTTCGCTCGAATTTCACTACTGGCAAGAATTACAATTTTTTTTCCTGGCAAAATCTGATCGGTTTGATTATCAGTCAACGACTGATGGAGTTGGGGTTTTTCTTCCATTAATACCGAAAGAGCCTGACGACGCGCGAATTCAACCATATTTTTGCCAGGATCAAACAAATTAATCACCAAATCTGGGGATTCAACGAGAAGTTTCTTGAGAAGTACCGAGATCGCTGCAAAGTGATGTGTTGTAACAATTGGCAACTTCGTCTCTCTTTCAAATCGATCTAGGAAAATTGCTGGGAATGATCTTTTTTGCAGATCATTGATCAGTTCACCCCGTTTTTTGAAGGAGTTGAAATTATGTGAACCAACAATCAAAGTTCCATCTGTAATTCCAAAATGAAGTCTGCGCAGGAGATAAGAGTACCGATCCTGGTTGTTGTGATAAAGGATAACGGATAAATCAAATCCAGCCTGTGCTAGCTCATGGCTGCAATGTGTGGCCAGTTCAGCAGTTAAGGGGTTGAAGAGATCGGTAATCAAAAGCCAAATTGTATTAGTTTTACATCCTTTGAGTGATTGTGCAGCCCAATTGGGCGTGTAACCCATGCTACTGGCCATGGCATGAATCTTTGTTCTGGTTTCCGCTTTTACACGTGGATCATCCTTAAGTGCGCGAGAAACCGTGGATACATTGACACCACACTCAGAAGCGATTTCTTTGAGCCTAATCATTGTAGTAAAACCAACTGACTAATATTTAGCGCTTTAATTTTTAATTTAAACATCTCAGAAAGGCAGGGGTTTTGACAAGTCGAACATAAAATAAATGTAAAGAAAGTTTGAATAGCTTAAGCACAACCTTTTAGAGGAGAAAAAAGATGGAAAAGGATTACACCTTTTATCCAACAAAAACAGAATCCCCAGGATTCTTAAGCATTGCTCAAATTGAGCATTTCAATCAACATGGTTTCATCAGTCCAATTCAAGGATTCAGTGAAGAAAAAATCAATAAACAGCAACAATACTTTGACAAACTCTTGCAGCAAATATCTGATGCCTCTGAAAAAGGGGATACTCAATTTGGTGGTGTCGATAAACGAGACTCGATACAATATTCTTTGAATTGCTACCACACAAAGTTACGGGGAATTTGGGAAACAATGTATGCTGAGCCGTTACTTCGGGCTGTTCGTGATTTGATCGGAGATGATGTGGTAGCTTGGGCAACACACTATTTCTGTAAGTTGCCTGGGGATGGGAAAGCCGTTTCTTTTCATCAAGACGCATCCTACTGGGGCCTTACTCCTGCCAAAACTGTGACAGTATGGCTAGCCTTGGATGACACCGATGAAGAAAACGGAGCCATGCAGTTCCTGCCAGGAAGCCACAAAGCTGGGCATATTCCATGGAAAGAAAGCTCAGAAGAATCTGTGTTGAATCAGCAAATCAAAGATATCTCGATGTTTGACAAACCATTCTCAAATAACCTCAAAGCTGGGGAGTATTCGCTTCATTCCTCACTGCTCGTTCATGGTTCGCCAAAAAATCAATCATCACGACGCAGGTGCGGGCTTACAATTCGTTATGCTCCACAAGATGTTGTTCCTTTAAGTCCTAACTACTCCAAGATGTCCTTCTTCGTTTCTGGAAACGTTACCGCTCCACACTGGCAGGACAATGTACCTCCTTCGGAATATTTCTTATGAAAATAGCTTTTATCCAACAGATTGAGAAAATGTCATGTCTTTTCTTATCAGCATGATTACTTTTAAAGTCCAAAACCTCGAAGTCGCTACCAACTCTTATGGGCAAGGCTTGGGATTTCCCCAAAAAGTCTACCCCTGATATAGCTTTTTTCACTTTAAATGGGACTTGGCTAGTTCTCTACAACAAAAATGCTTTCGCAAATGATGAGTTGATGCCTGCGGAACAAGCTTTGGGCAATTTACCCTATAACGCATCTCAAAACAGAGAAAGAGGTGGATGAAATCTTCGCTGATGCTGTGATTTCAGGAGTTTTACCTGTGAGGGAACCACAAACAGGGTTCTAGGGAGGATATAGCGGCTATTTTGAGGATCGAGATGGATATCCATGGGAAGTGGCGTTTAATCCACTAACTTGGATTGGGCCTTATGGTTGAGAAAGTCTATATGTTTGGGTATACGTGTGTTGACTCATGAAGAAACGCTCATTCCCCAACTACCCTGCAGAATTTGTTTTTGTACATAGATATGTTTCTGAAACTCGTTGAAACTCATTGAACTGCCAAATTTGAGTCAGTCTGAATTTTATCTTTCATGAACCAACTAAATATTTGAGGTCCTTAGGCCATGCGCCCAGAACAAATTGCTCTGACACTGTACACTTTGCGAGATTATTGCCGTGATGTAACTTCTCTCAGATCCACACTAAAAAAAGTAAAAGAAATTGGATACCCAGCGATTCAGGTTTCGGGAGTTGGTGTTCAAGACCCAAAAGTAATCCGAGAATTGGCAGAGGATGTAGGGTTAATAATTTGTGCTACACACGAACCCCCCAACAAAATTTTGGAAGCACCTACAGCGGTTGTGGAGCGATTGGATGCTCTTGGTTGTAAGCATACAGCCTTTCCTCATCCGGGCTCCTATTCAATTGACTCAATGGGAGCCTGCTTGGAGTTGTCTAAAAGGTTAGAAAGTTCAGGTAAATTACTAAGTGATGGGGGGAAGCAGTTGTCCTACCATAACCACGAGTTGGAGTTTGTTCGCTATGAAAACCAATCTATTCTGGAATTGATTCTAACAAACACGGATGCGAAGTTCTTACAAGCAGAGCTTGATACTTTTTGGGTACAAAAAGGCGGGCAAGATCCGGTCGCATGGTGTCGCAAAATGAAAGGACGTCTACCTTTGCTTCATCTCAAAGACTATGTAGTCACTTTGGAAAGAGAGATTCTCTTTGGCGAAGTAGGAACAGGGAATTTAGACTGGGATTCCATCATTCAAGAAGCGGATGCAGCAGGTTGTGAATGGTTTATTGTAGAGCAGGACTCAAGCACCAGAGACCCTTTTGAATCAATCAAGATGAGCTTCGATTTCTTGGTGCAGAAAACTGAAGCTCTTGGTGGATAGTGGTTGGTACTCCCCTCTGTCAATGAATAACTATCGTGCTGCCCAGAGCATTCCCCTTTCAAACATAGTCGCCATCTCCAAAACCTTAAATTCTTCGGCAACATGGCCTAAGGCACTGTAGAAGACCCTTCCCACTCCGTGAATTCTTTTCCATACCACTGGCATTTTTACGCCTTTGATCCAGGAACAATGCTCACCTGTGAAAGTGGTTGTGGCCAGTACTTCATTCGATGGGTCCACATGCATGAAGTACTGCTCGGATTTGAAGGAAAAATTTTGAATGCCTTCTGTAATTGGATCTTTGGCTGGGCTAATTTCTACTGAAAAATCAATAATATTACCAGGGTGAGCAACCCATTGACCTCCGGTCATGAATTGATAGTCCACGCTGTTGCGGAAAGAATCACACATGCAGCCGTGGAAGCCAGCCAAACCAGTCCCTTTTTCAACAGTCTTACAAAGATTTTCCACTTCTTCTTTTTCAATGGTTGACATTGTAATGATAGGGACAATCAGGTCGTAGTCAGCCAAATCTGGATCCCTAAATGCTTCTGTCCCTTCAACCACATCGACAATAAAGTGGTTCTTTTCAAGAATCAATTTTGTGATTTCTGTGCTCTCTTGGGGTGTGTGTCCCTCCCATCCACCCCAAGCAATCAATGCTTTTTTCTGTACCATCTGTCCTCTTAGTCCAGTTGCCCAAAGGGTAAATCAGTCTCCATTAATTCAGGCCTTCCACAGGTAGTCTGCATGTCTATACTTGTGCCAGTTTCAGCAGCCTTTAGAAAGCCTGTCATGATTTCAAGCACGTGCAAAGCCAACTGGCCATTAGCTCGATGTGGCCTTCCCGCCTTAACCGCCTGGGCAAGGTCAGCTAAACCAAGACTTCGATAGTTATCATCGGCATAGGGGAACTCAATGGTTGCCGTGTTCCATCTTTCTTTTCCTTCACTCCATTTGACCTCACCATCAAACCGATTTGGGTCTGGAATCAATATAGAGCCATTTGTTCCATAGAGCTCCATCGGCAGGTGAGTATGCTGCCATACATCAAAACTCATCGTGATTGTAAGCAAGGTCCCGTTCATAAATTCAGCAACTCCACTGAGGTGGGTATTAGTTTTGACAGGCACTGTCTGGCTAGCTCTTGGTCCGGTGGCAATTGTTCTGGAAGTACGAAATGCCTTCCCAAAGCCTGTGACACGAGCCACAGGTCCCAAGAGATTCACGAAAGCTGTTAGGTAGTAAGGTCCCATGTCTAGCATAGGGCCTCCCCCAGGGAGATAGTAAAAATCCGGATCAGGATGCCACAATTCATGACCAGGAACCATCATGAAGGCTGTGCAAGCCAAGGGATCACCAATCTTACAAGAATCCAGCAGTTGTCGCGTTTTTTGATGTGAACCCCCCAGAAAAGTATCTGGAGCAGAACCGACTCGTAATCCTCGATTTTTAGCCAAAGCAAGCAATTCAATTCCTTCGGTGACATCTAAACCAAGGGGCTTTTCTGTATAGACGTGCTTGTCACTCTGCAATACTTGTTTGGCAACCGATATATGCGATTCTGGAGTCGTCAAGTTCAGGATGATCTCCACAGATTTATCTAGAAGTAGGGAATCAATAGATTGGTGTTGCAACCCCCATTGATCTGCTTTTGCCTGTGCTCGCTCATTCCTCAGGTCTGCGCAGCAAGCAATGTTTAAGATCGGAAAATTTTTGGAGGCTTTTAGATAAGCATCAAAGATGTTGCCACATCCAATGATACCAACCTTGACGGGTGTCATGATTTTTCCAGAAAAATAGATAGGTTTGTATTCATAAAATATTCAACAATCCCGGTTGCTGATTTTTCCATCAGGTAAAGTCGTACTACAAAATTTTGCCTCTGCAATGGAAGCATTGGTTAAGTTAGCCTTATACAAATCTGCTTTACTTAGATCAGCAAACATCAAGTTTGTGCTGCCCATATTGGCATGTCTCAAGTCTGCACCCACAAGCAAAGAACCCTCAAGGTTTGCTTGACGGAGTTTTGCATTTTCTAATCTTGCGCCAGTCAAGTCTGCGACACTGAGATTGGCCTCTGTCATATCCGCATTGCTTAGATTGGCTTTTTTCAAAGCGGCTCCACTGAGATTCGCTCGCCGCAAATCCATTCCAGATAGATCAGCTCCTTCAAGATCTCCTGTGGGACAATTGTTGGTGTCTTTAAGTTTCTGTAAATCTTCTTGATTCATAATTGTCTCAATTAAGAATTTTGGACGATAGACTTAATCAGTAAAAAGGGAGGGCGATATGCATGTTGAAATTTTGGCTTACAGAAAGAGTTCGCATTCTCAGTCTGCTACCAAGAGGTAGTCAAGTCATTCACAATAGATAATTTTTTTATTCAGCAAATTCATCTCATGAAAAGTCCTAGAATTCTAGAAATTGAATTTATACTCTTTGAGGTCAGCATTCACAATATTGCTGCCGATCCTTCAGGATTTGGAGTTTGGTACGAGCCTGGGGGTGGTACTCCCCAAAAACGGTTTGGTGTTCGAATTTTTACGGATGCGGGGGTAGTCGGAGAATACGTTCCTCCAAGGTCGCGTGCTAAAGTGTTGATGTCTGCAGGAGCTGCCTTGGCTTACGCCCTTTTAAACAAACCAGCTTTTGAACGGGAGAGACATTATCAAACAATGCGTAGACTCACCAAACATGTTGGAGAAGCTGGTATTGGGGCTTTGGATGTTGCACTTTGGGACCTGGCTGGTAAATGTTGTGGTCTCTCTATTGCCCAAATGCTGGGGGGTCATCGATGGCAATTGCCTGCTTATGCGAGCACAATCCATGGAGATGAGCAACAAGATGGTTTGAGTCACCCAGAAGCCTATGCTGATTTTGCAGAAAGCTGTTTGGAACTGGGCTATCTAGGCTTCAAAATGCACGGTTGGAAAGAAGGAGATCCGAAAAGAGAGTCGGTTATGATTCGGGCAGTAGCAGAGCGAGTTGGTGGAAAAATGGAAGTTATGTATGACGCCTCATGCCATCTGAAAACTCTAACTGATGCAATTCGTGTCGGTAGGGTTTGTGATGATTATGGCCTACTCTGGTACGAAGATCCCTATGCAGATGGAGGTCTGAGCTTTTCTGGTCACAAGCTTCTCAAGGAAAAGGTTCAGACCCCCATCATGATTGGCGAGCATGTCCGCACTTTAGAGACACACACAGATTTGATGATATCAGGTGCGACAGATTTTGGTCGGGTTGATCCTGATTATGATGGAGGCATCACAGGTTGTTACAAGGCAGCGATTGCTGCTGAAGCAATGGGAATTGATGTTGAAGTTCATTCTTGTGGTCCTGCGATGCGCCAACTGATGGCTGTTCTCTCACGTAGTAACTACTATGAAGTCAATCTGGTCCATCCTGCTGCCCCAAACCCTTGGCAACTGCCAATTTATTCCAATGAGTACTCAGATGAGTTGGACTGTATCAATTCCGATGGGATGGTTGAGGTTCCCCAGTCTCCAGGTTTGGGCGTGGAATATGACTGGGATCTGATTGAAAAAACAAAAATAGAGCGTGTTATTATAAAGTAAGTATAAGCCTTGAGTTTATAGATCATTATAGTGAACCTCCAGGCCAAATCCTGGTCCGTCTGGCGGACGAACGAGTCCATCTTTGTCTAGCTTAAAGGCTTCTGACGGGCATTTATTGAAAAGCCACTGATGAAACATGTGGTATTCAACTGAGTCAAGGTTTGGGAGGCTTGCTGCCAAGTGCAAACTTGCGGCGAGAAGAATTCCTGTTGAGGAAGCGTGAAGGGTGCATGGAAGATGAAACGCCGCAGCAAGATCTGCGATCCTCCGTCCCTCGGAGATACCTCCACAGGCTGCAATGTCAAATTGTACAAACTCGACTGCTCGTTGAGTGATCAGCTCACGAAATCGGTCAATGCCCGTCTCAGTCTCGTTCCCGCAGACAGGAATTGGGCTCAAGGCGTTGACCTTCGCTTGGCCACCCACATCATCTGGCGAAACAGGGGCTTCCAGCCAGTAGATTTCATATGGCTCAAAAGCATGCGCCATCTTAAGCGCTTTTGGAACATTCAGCATGTAGTTGGCATCAACCATTAGACGAGCTTTTGTTCCAATAGCGTCTCTCACTGACTTAACGCGCTGTACATCGTCTTCCAAGGGAACTCCCCCAACCTTCATCTTTATATCACTAAATCCCTGCGCCAGGTAGCCTTGCATTTCTTCAGCAAGAGCCTTCTCATCCTTTCCTTTCCCATACAAACCAGCACTGGCATAGCAAGGGACCTGATCTGTGTAGGCTCCCAGTAGCTGGTAAACTGGAGCTTGCAAGGCTTTCCCAACTAAATCCCACAGAGCAAGGTCTACTGCACTGAGAGCAATCGAGAGAATTCCTCTTCGCGCATTTAAGGCAGTTGTTTCCCAAACTTCTGCAAAGATTTTCGTTTGATAACGGGGGTCTTGTCCAATCAATCTTGGGCCAACATCATCTTCAATGGTTTGTATCAAAGCCTTCGGAGATGCCCCAGGGGTCCAGCCTTCGCCAATGCCAACTAGACCGTTATCCGTTTCGATAAAAACCAAGACAATGTCTTTTTTTGCCCAGCGTTGCTGAGAATTCCAAGAGCGGCCATCCAGTTCAAAAGCCAGATGTTTCGTCACAACTCGTTGTATTTTCATATTATCTATCTATAATTCAGTTTTTCAAAATTCTTAGCAAGATCATGAAATGAAGAAAGATTTACCAAACATACTGTGGTACTGCACAGATCAGCAACGCTACGACACGATTGGTGCCTTGAACAATCCTCACGTGATCACACCGAACATTGATCGCTTGGTTCATCGGGGTACAGCTTTCACTAAGAACTATTGCCAGTCCCCTATTTGCACTCCCAGTCGTGCGAGCTTCCTAACGGGTTGTTATCCAAATGCGATAAGAGCCCCGCGTAATGGAAATTTTACCTACGCAGATCAATATCCACTCATATCGAAAGTTCTCAGTGATCATGGATATGACTGCGGCCTAGTGGGTAAACTTCACCTAGCAAGTTGTTTTCAAAGGGTAGAGCCGAGAGTCGATGACGGATACCGTTTCTTCAAGTGGAGTCATGCACCTCGTGATGATTGGCAAGGAGACCATGACTATGCTGATTGGGTCCACCAAAAAGGGGGTATGTTAAAAGAGTTGGTGAAGGATATTCAGGGAATTCCAGTAGAGTATCACCAGACAAACTGGGCAACCGATCGAGCCATTGATTTCATTCAGGAGAAGCGTCAAGGACCTTGGTTTCTAAGCATCAATGTTTATGATCCTCATCCTCCCTTCAACCCGCCTCAGCAGTATCGTGATCTCTTTGATCCCAAAAAGATGCCTGATCCTCTATTTCGTGAGTCAGATCTTGTCCAGCAGAAGATTCTGGAGTCAATCGACTTCCAATCAAAAGTTCGACCCCCAGAGGTCTTGGATATTTGTGATCCAATCTTACCAAGAACGCCAACCGCTGACAGCGTCCGGGGAGCAGGGCCTTCACCTGGAGCTAAGGACGCTTGGACCCTCAAGGCTGCGTACTATGCGATGATTAAATTGATCGATGACCAATTCGGTCGTTTAGTGGATTACCTTGAAGCAACGGATCAACTGGAAAATACACTGATCATTTACGCTTCAGATCATGGGGAATCTCTTGGAGACCATGGTCTGATTGAAAAGGGGTGCCGTTTTTTTGATGGGCTTGTACGTGTCCCATTGATTTTTTCTTGGCCAGGGCAAGTAAAGAGCAATTTGCAAAGTGATGCGCTGGTAGAACTAATAGACATAACCCCAACCTTGTTGGAGGTATGCGGAATTGCACAACCCATGTACATGCAGGGAAAATCTCTTTGGCCGATCATTTCTGGTTCGGCCAAACCAGATTTTCACAAGTCCTATGTTCGTAGTGAATTCTTTGACGCCCTCAATCAACCCTTTCATTCGCGAGCTACCATGCTGAGGGATGAGCGTTACAAGCTGGTGGTATATCATGGATCCGGTCTTGGAGAACTTTACGACTTAGATCAGGATCCCGGAGAGTTTGACAACCTTTGGAACGACCGAGATCATTTAGCAATTAAACAACAACTAATCATCAAAAGTTTTGATGCCTCAATGGGGGCCATTGATCTGGGCCCGGAATGCATTGGCCCCATGTAGTCAAAATTTCAGTTTCTGTGATACTTGGTAGATCATATGTTTTGCTCTAAGAACCTTTCACGAATGACATCTATATGATGCTGCATGGCTGTCATTGCTACATCCGGCGTACGCCTTGAAATGCCTTTCAAAATCTTTTCATGATCGCGAACCGAGCTTTGACGGTAATTCTCAGATTGTGTTTTTGAAGACCAACTGAAAAACATTTCTGCTTCTCTCAAGTTCCAGAGCCAATTGACCAAATTGGGTCCCAAGACATTTCTGGAAGATTTGGCAATGGCTAGATGGAACTGCTGATCAAATTTCTCAAACTTGGCAGCATTCTTTTTGTGTTGATCCATTAAATCAAGTAACTCCTGCAATTTTATGATGTCCTTTTTCTCCGCATTAAGCGCAGCTTTGTAGGCCAGATGTCCCTCGATTAGTCTTCTCATTTCCAGTTGATCTGAGGGACCTGGATAATGCTGCAACTTTGGACTGTTTCCCACCTCACGCGCAGTTTCTGGCAACACATAAATTCCAGAACCAATGCGGATATCTACATACCGCATCAACTCCAAAGCAATGAAAGCTTCGCGCAGAGTTGTACGACTGACGCTCATATTTTCGGCAAGTTCCCTCTCTGGGGGTAGCTTCTCACCAACAAGATACTCACCAATTTGAATGGCTTCAATTAGTTGTTGAGCAATCTGGTTGTAGCGTCGATTTGGAAGGTATTTTGGAATCTTTATTCCATTCATTAATGCAGTCCAGAAGGTACTAATGCTTCAGGGATTTGATCATTTGGCCTGGAGCGAATCATATCCTCAAATTCTTTTTTCAACTTCCTCTCTTGGTCAAATAAATTGGTAGTTTCATAAGGATCATTTTGTAGGTCGTAGAGTTCTCCGGCTCCTGAGTTCATCTCCATAGTCATCTTGTGGCGGGGTGTTCGCACAACCCGCAATTTGAGATCTAAACCCCAATTTTGCGGATTGAGATCCCATTCCCCATAGGCAAAATCTCGAGTTGCTGATGGCTGATCAATTAACGTTTTTAGACTTTGGCCATGATGAGCTTGCTGAGGACTGACTCCAGCCCAATCCAATGCAGACGCAGCGATATCAGTATTTGAAACAGGTTCTTGTGAAATTTGCCCTGCAGGAATTCCTGGCCCCCTTAGGATCATCGCTACTCTGAGTAGTCCCTCATAGAACATCGGGCCCTTCAGCATCATCCCATGATCACCCAGCCAATCACCATGGTCTGAGGTAAACAGTACTATTGTGTTCTCAGCTAATCCCTTCTCATCCAATGCGCTTAGAATCCGGCCAACATTGTGATCAATCAATGAAATCATACCGTAGTAGTTAGAGATGGTATGTCTGAGCTGAAACTCTGTGTCGTTGTAGTTTCTAGCTCTACCATTGCGCTTCGGTAACCGATGGAGAGATTGTTCGTGATCATAGATGGCTACATCCAATTCTGGATCGACGGAGCGATCTTCTACATAGGCTTTGTGCCACCAGGGACGTTTGGACAATTCTCTTGTTCGGAAGGGGGGCAAATCCACTTCTTCAGGATGGTGTAATCGTGACCATGGTTCTGGGCAGTCAAAGGGCATGTGTGGGTCTGAGAAAGAAGCCCAGATACAGAAAGGCTTTTCATCTTTACGTTGGCCCAGATAATTGATTACTCGGTCTCCTATCCAACTGGAATGATGCCATGCGACAGGCATTGCCGAGTTCCAGGTCTGGATGGCACCAACATCAGGTGGGAGCTTAGTGCCGTAGAGAGCAAGTTTTTGCTGTCCTTGGCCATCTCTCCGTAGCCAGCGTTCGTAGTGTAGACCTTTTGGGGCACTGGCCATCTCTTTCAGTTCATGACCCAGCACCAATAACTGGGCTTCTTCAAATCCCATGTAGGGGCCGTTCCACTCATCCGAAAAATTTGGAGAGCTTTGGTGACACTCAGGAGTACCTGTTGGAAAAAAAGTGTTGTAGGAAGAGAAATGAGCTTTGCCAATAAAAGCTGTGTGGTAGCCGTTTCGACCAAGCTGACCAGCAAAGCCCGAATCTCCAGCCTCTGGAGGAAGATCGATACCATTGTCTACCACTCCATGAGTGAGTGGGTATAAGCCTGTTAGCATACTTGCACGGGCTGGCTGACACATCGCACTTGGTGTGATGCAATGTTGAAATCTTGTGCCCTCTGCCGCTAATTGGTCGATATGAGGAGTTTTAACTTTACGTCCCTCAAATCCATAACAATCACCACGATGCTGATCGGTTGTGATTATCAAAAGGTTTGGTCTGCTCATAACTGCCTAGATATTAAAGAGTGATGTATTTTTAGCACTGAACTTTTGTCAATAGTTTGCCGGATGAGTCGAATTTCAAAGATTCTGTCGTCTCATCATAGGAAGCAAGTACACCTTTTGTCTGGGCTTCCTGAAAAAGAGGTGTGGTCAGCAGCATTTCGTTGAGGTGGAGAGTGGAGCGAATCTGGGCCAATCGAACTAAGTTTAGTTCTGGCTGCCAACAAGTAGCGACTAAAGCCCTAATGACTTCCTGATCATTGGCAAGTACGATTGGTAAAAAAGCTTTTTGCGGGACTGTGGACGAAACTACATTCATGTACATCGAATGGAGATCAAGTTGGTTGGCTGTAGGCTGCGGCAGGAAGTCCGCCACACCTGTACCCAATCCGTTTTTATTGGTTGCTTCTGTCATCCGCAAAGCAGCAATTTTATGGATGAAGGGTGATGCGGGATTCTCTACACCTCGAATATCTGTTCTGCCAGAAATGTGTGGATCCAGTCCTGCTCCGGAAATATCCTTGCCGAATTCCTCAACAATTAAGGCATCTAGCTGATCAAAAGGTAAACTGGGCATTAGGCTTTTAGCCTTGCGCAAAAGTCTTTTTTCTGTTTCAAAAAAAGCCATTGGCTGCACAGGTTCTACGTGGCAAATCTCCCTGTTGGCATTCTCAATCAGGGCGATTCCTCCCTTGATTGGTACAGACTGGATCGCTTTTTCAGCAAGCTTCGGTAAGATTTCCTGTAATCCTTTAGGCCCAATCCTGTGAACAGATCGTGCTCCTTCGCCCTTCCCCAGACCAACTGCAATCAGCTTGATCAAACCACTTTCAATTTCCCTGGGAAAGCTCGTGTGGGCTTTGACCCGGTTAATAAGTACTATCCCTGCCGCTCCAGCAGCGTTGGCATCCACGTGACAATGGATTCCCTCAGCAATCAACCCATAGTCTATTGTTTTCATGGAAGAACGGATTTCACACCCCATATTCACGTCATCAATTCCCAACTTTTTCAGTACTTCCTGCTGCCCTTGGCCTGTACCTCCTCCATGACTACCCATAGCTGGAATAATGAATGGATTGAGGTCCATTTTCTTTAACTCACTCACCACAGTTCGGGTGATCTTATCAATCTTGGCAATTCCTCGACTTCCTACAGCAATGGCGACTTCAGATCCTTTTGGGATTTGCTGGAGGTGCCGGAAGCTACTCAGAGCATCAGCTACCGTTTTCTCCAGATTTTGTAGGGCAGGAGCTTCAGGATGTTTGATTCTAACTCTGTGAAGCTGTGGTAATATAACCCCGGCTAAGTGAGGAAACTTGATTGAAGGGAAAGATGGGGACTGAGATTGGGTATCTATCATTTTCTTTTATAACCTCCACTCTGGCTGAAGAATTATTTATGGGATAAACGGCGCTTTCGCACCCAATCACCGACAATCGGCCAAAGAAGAAGGATGACAGCAAGTATGGTAAAGAAAAGCGGGAGTGGACGAGTAAAGATCGGGCTGAAATCGCCAGCAGTCATCATCAAGCCACTCCGTAGTTTTTCTTCGGCAAGCGGTGCGAGAACAAAACCGATCACAAACGGACCCAAAGGAATCTTAGCACATTCCATTAGGAAGCCCATCACTCCGAAGATTAGCATCACCCAGACATCAAACATGGTGTTGTTAAGGGCAAAAGAACCGATGACACAGAATACCATGACAACGGGTAATACAAAGCTTCTCGGCAAATACATCAATCCAGCAATGTACTTTACAGAACTTGTCATCAGCAGCCACATCAGCACATTTGCCAATAGGCAGGCTGCGATCATTCCCCAGACAATATCAGCGTTTGTTAAAAATAGAGTTGGCCCAGGTTGAATCGAATGAATCATCAAGGCGCCAATTAGGATTGCATCAATAACACTTCCCGGAATGCCCATGGCGATCAGAGGGATCAAGGCCCCACCTACCGTTGCATTGTTTGCTGCCTCAGAAGCAACAATTCCTTCTTCCGAACCTGTCCCAAATTTTTCTGGAGTTGTCGACATATTCTTGGCTGCTGTATAGGCAATTACAGAGCCAATAGAAGCTCCAATCCCAGGGAGAATTCCTACCCATGTTCCAATCAAGGATGAGCGAATCAGATTGACACCCTGATGCAAGAAATCCCTGACACTCATCAGCATTCCCTTGCTGCTCATTGCTATTCTTTCGGGAACTTGGCCGATGTCGAGGGCATCCTTAATGATCTGACTCACGGCGAAGACCCCAATTAAAACGGGTAGTAGTTTTAGCCCTCCATTTAACATGTACCAATCAAAGGTAAGGCGTGGCATTCCTGTAGCTGGATCCACTCCAGGCATCGAAATCAGCATTCCCAGAAGTCCCGAAATCAATCCCTTGGCCAAAGAACCTTCACTGACTGAGGCAATCAGGACCATTGCCATCATTATCAAAGTGAAATATTCGAAGGGACCAAATTTTGTTGCGAAAACAGATAACGGTTTGGTGATGGTAGCTAGGGTGATCCACGCGATTAATCCACCAACGAATGAAGCGGTAATGCCTAGTCCCAAAGCACGACCTGGTCTGCCATTCCTAGCCATCGGATAGCCATCAAATGTAGTCATCACCGCTGCCGGGGTACCTGGCATTCTAAGGAGTGTCGCCGTAATTAATCCTCCACTGATTGCTCCCACATACATTGCTACTAGTAGAACGATAGCGTTGAATGGGTCCATGTAGAAAGTCAAAGGGAGTGTCAGCGCAATTAACATCGCTCCTGTCATACCAGGGATTGCCCCAACTAATATTCCCAGTGAGGTTCCAATGAAGAGCAAGAAAAAAGGCCAAGGAGTCAAAATCTGACCGGCTGCAGCAAACAAAAGTTCAAGATCCATTGCGAATCGTCAGGTTGGGAGATCGACGATGAAAACCTCTGTGAAGAGGTATTCACTAGCAAATCCAATCACGATTGCCGTGATTAGAGCAGGAAAGAATTTATTCTTCTCAAATCTTTCAAGACCCCAAATCGTGATGACTAGAAAAAGGGTTGTCATCCAAGCGAAAGGCATCAGTCTAAAATGAAGCACCAGACTATAAATTACAGTTGCTAGCGAGATAATAAGACCTGCACGTATGGAAGGCTGTTCTTTGATTTCTTCATTTTCTGAAAGCTGAACTGGTTTTCTCAGAGCATTTAAGATCACCAGTCCTGCACAGAAAATCACAATGAAAGCAGTCGCTTGTGGCACAGGTCCTGAACCCAAAGGCTCGAAAGATCCTGGTGGTAGATCCCGCGATTCCCAAAGAAAAACCAAGCAGATCAGAATTACCAGCAAAGAAACCCAAATCTCGAACCGCTGAAGGAGATTCATATCGATATCTCTAAATCATCATGAAACGCACCACCTCAAACATCATGAAAGTGGTGAGTCTCACTTATTTTTTTGAAGCTAGCTTGGCTACTGGCTCAATTGCGGTCCAGGTATTCTGCAGATCCTGCTGAAGATCGTTGCCACCTAAAAATAGATTGGCAAAGCCTTTACTATCCAGGAACTTCTGATAGCGGTCAGTTGATGTAGAAGCTTGAAGAGCATTTGCAAAACCTTTGATAGCTGCCTCTGGAGTCCCCTTAGGAGCAAACCACCAAGATTTAATACAGAACTCCATATCATAACCTAACTCCTTCATGGTCGGGAGTTGCGAGAGTTGTTCGAATCTTTCAGACCCTGTGTAAGCGAGCGGTTTGATCTGGGCTTCCGGATTTTCTGAACCATCTGGCATTCTGGTGAATTTGACAACCTCAGCTCCAGATAGAACAGTTGCGTTGGTTTGAGCTCCAGTCAAAGCGGTGTAGTTGGCTGTTCCCCCACCGATCTGTACAAAGCGGAACTTGGCACCGGGAGCTAACTCTTGAAGCATTACTCCTGCTAGGTGGTTGATAGCTCCTAGATTTGCTCCAAAAATGAGTGTGTCTGGGTTCGATTTAGCTGCTCCTAGAAGATCTTGCACTGAGTTGATATCAGAATCTTTCCTGACCATCGGAAAAAGACAGAATTCTCCAGTTGCAGCTACAGGTGCAAAATCTCTCCACCCAAAGTTGAGAGCACCGCTTCCCTCTCCCCCCATCAATGCAATGTGAATCAAAAGAAAGGTGTGGCCATCAGGATTGGCTTCCATCACCTGCCGAGAGCCAATTGAATAGTGGCCTCCCACATTGACAATCGTGACGGGTTGGGAAAGAAGGTTGTTCTCCTTCATGGCAGCTTGGAAAACTCGGGCTGTTTGGTCAGAAGTTCCCCCAGCCTTGAAAGGAACAATTATCTTAATTGGTTTCTCTGGCCAAGCTCCCCAAACGGGAGAGGTCAAAAGGTTTAAGCCAACGAATAGTGAGATCAAAATGCGGGACATGCTTGTTATACCACTAGAGGATTAGCAATTATCCGGACCTTGAATCCTGATGGAATAACTCTCCCATCTCCAAAAACCCGGCTGAAGTAAATTGGTTGGGCCAAAAAAAAAGATTTTTTTTTTTGGCCCAACCGTTTTTGGTTTTAATGGAAGCAGATATGAAAAGCAACCATTAATTACGTTTGACATTAATCATGAACTTATTTCAGGATTGAAGCCTTAAGCAGGGATCTGGTAAAGGAATGGCCTCCAAGTCATGTCAGCTAACTTTCTAGAAAAGCGATCCTGATAATTGAACTCTGATTGATTATTCGACTTAACTGGATTTCCCTATGTTGCATTATTTTCTTAAGGTGTCGAAAATACTATCGGTAATTATCTCGCCAAATAAAAAGACCTTCGCAGAAATCCGACCACGGTTCCTCATGTGGTCAATTCTTCGTATCGATCCACTTCCCCCTGTCAGAGATAGCTGATCTCTTGTTCTTTATACAGATTTAAAGTTTTAAAATTTAGTTTTATATTAATTAACATGTGACTATTATGACATATGCTATGAAAGATAAATAGTAATTATAACTATCTCCGTGGAGCATCTATGGAAACAAGAATACCAGTTATCAAAGCACTGGAAAAGATTGGATGTGCCAGAAATACTTTGTACAAACTGATGAATCTTCACGAAATTGAATCAACCCGAGAAGGGAATCAAAGATTTCTGCAAAAGAAAGATTATGAAAAATTGTTTGAACTCTATCAGACAACTATTAAGAGAAGAAAAAAGCAGGATAAGTCAAAAATGCGAAGACTTCCTGAGGAAGCGGGTGCTCGCTTGGAACAATTGATTGAAGTGGCATGGACAGAGAGACAACTGAACGCTCGACTTACGGAAGAGATCAAGGAATTGAAAGAGCAGATCAAGAATTTGCTGGAGCTGAATGCTGAACTGGTGAAGAGTAATCTACACCTCATTGGCTCGGTTCGGCATTCATTGGATGCCCAAAATCGACGACAACAATCTGAATCTTCTAATGTGGATATGTGATTAATACAGACATCTTTTCAGTTAAATTCAATTTAATATAGCGTTCTTATACTACAGGAACCACATGGGGAACTTTTCTTGGGCGATGCCCTATGCGTCTCGCAGAATGCCAATTTTTGCAGAAAACATGGTTGCAACTTCACAGCCGCTAGCAGCTCAGGCTGGTTTACGTATGTTACAGAATGGAGGTAATGCTGTAGATGCAGCGCTGGCTACAGCCATAACACTGACAGTGGTCGAGCCGGTGATGAATGGCATTGGCTCTGACGCTTTCTGTATCCTTTGGGATGGCGAACAGCTCCGCGGGTTGAACGCTTCAGGACGTGCACCAGCTTCCTGGACTCCAGAACGCTTTTCCGGTTTTGAGGAAATGCCTCAGCAAGGCTGGGAGGCGATCACGGTGCCGGGTTGTGTCTCAGCCTGGGTGGCATTATCCAAGCGTTTTGGCTGTCTCCACTTTGAAAAATTATTTGAACCCGCAATCCACTATGCTAAGTCTGGCTTTCAGATTGGCCCGGTCTCGGCAGGAAATTGGGAGGAATCCGTTAAGATTCTCAGTAAGTTTGAGGAATTTCGCAGAGTCTTTTTACCCAAGGGAAGAGCCCCTCGAACCGGAGAAAGGTTTCAAAACCCAGAACAGGCAAAGACGCTCCAGATAATTGCAGAAACCAATGGCGAAGCATTCTATCGAGGCGTTTTGGCTGAGCAGATCATTGCTGACTCAACACGTCACGGCGGTGCAATGAATCTTGCAGATTTGGATCAACATCAATGCGACTGGGTGGATACTATCTCTCAGGAATTCATGGGTTATGAACTGCACGAAATCCCTCCTAACAGTCAGGGTCTGGCGGCCTTAATTGCGCTGGGTATTATGAGATATCTGCCCATTCAGAGTTGGCCTGTTGATTCAGCTGAAAGTCTGCATGTCCAAATAGAAGCTATGAAACTAGCTTTGGCGGATGCTTATCGCTATTTCGCTGATCCCTCATCAATGGATGTGAATGCTGAAAATTTGCTGAATGAGGATTATCTTAAACAACGCTCCCAAATCATTGATTTAAGTAAAGCTCAGGAAATGGGTTTTGGGGTTCCCAAACCAAGCGGTACAGTGTATTTAACTGCCGCAGATCAAAACGGAATGATGGTCTCCTACATTCAGTCAAACCGCATGGGCTTCGGCTCAGGAATTGTGGTTCCAGGAACGGGCATTAGTCTGCAGAATAGGGCAGTTGATTTTAATCTTAAGGAGGGCCATCCTAATCAGGTGGGTGGTGGTAAGCGCCCTTTCCACACAATCATTCCAGCGTTTTTGATGAAGGACGGTCAGCCGGAAATGAGTTTTGGGGTGATGGGGGGACCAATGCAGGCTCAAGGACATGTACAACTTGTGCTTCGCATGCTCGTCTATGGTCAGAATCCTCAGACAGCAGTTGATGGACCACGATGGCAAGTTCTTGATGGGCTAAATGTAGCGATTGAAGAAGATTTTTCGGCTAATGTGTTGAGCCAACTGGAATCTCGGGGTCATCAACTTCAGCGTAAACCCAGGCAACCTTTCTTTGGTGGGGCTCAATTGATCTATCGTATGGAAGACGGCTATTGTGGCGCATCCGAACCCCGCAAAGAAGGGCAGGCAGTTGGCTTCTAAATAAAGTAAAATAATATTCTACATACACACAGTGTATTAAATAAATGATTTTTGAGAAATATTTAGGACAAAATTTAACTATGGTTTGGAATTGAACAAAAATCTTTTATCTCTGATGTTATTGATTGTTACAGCAATCAAAACGATTATTCCCATGATGAAAAGTTGCCAAAAATAATCCACACCTGCAATCACCAAAGCATTTGTCATCATTGATAATAATATTGCACCCATCAATGTTCCGTAAACAGTTCCTTTACCCCCAAACAAACTCGTCCCGCCAATAATTACAGCAGCAATCACGTGAATTTCCATGGAAGTGCCGATTGTTGCCTGGGTGGAATCTATCCTAGTAATCATTATCAGTCCTCCCAGAGCCACTGATAAGCCCATGAAAGAATAAACTAAAATTTCTACCAATTTGACATTTACTCCTGCAAGTCTGGCTGCCTCACGGTTCCCACCTATAGATCTAGCGTGTAAACCAAATTTTGTTTTGTTGAATAACCAAGCACCAAATAAAGCAAAAATAAGTGAAATTAAAACGGGTACAGGTATTCCAATTATGTCACCTTGACCTATCCAAGTTAAAGATTCAGGCAAACCATAATGCATTTTTCCTGCTGAGTGAACTAATGCAAGACCCCTAAGACTTACCATAATGCCCAATGTTGCTATAAAAGGAGGAATATTTATGTAAGATATTAGGTAACCAGTAAAAGCACCGAGTGTCCCTCCCATTAAAAACATCAAAAGGACTCCAAGTATTGGGTCGAGTCCATTTTTTATTAATTCAAAAGTTACTACAGTAATGAGGGCTAGCAATGAACCAACAGATAGATCTATTCCGGCTGCAGCAATTACAAAGGTCATTCCTACTGCTAATATGATATAATATGAAGCTTGTGTTAAAACATTAAGTAAATTGGTAATCGTCGCAAACTTAGGATTTATTAAAGAAAATAAGATGGCCAATATAATGACCACTATGGTTAGCCCTAACCCTTGAAAAAGCCACTTTTTGTCCGCATTACCGATCGATGGATCTGACATGTTTTTATAATTTTAAGATAACCCAAAAGTAATTAATTTTACAACTTCTTCACGAGAGGTATTTTGTGCTTCCAATACTTTGATCAACTTTCCATTTTTCATAACAGCTATTCGATCAGATAGTTTTAAAACATGTTCAAGATTATGGCTAATTATCAAAACACTTACATTCTCTGATCTCATCTTCTCAATTAAATTAAAAACTTTACTTCCCTCCTCAACACCCAGAGCTGCCATTGGCTCGTCCATGATAACTAGTTTTACTTTTTGAAGAAGTAATCTGCTGATTGCGATCGTTTGACGCTGTCCTCCTGATAAATTTACTACTGCATCATTTAGTTTTGGCAACTTAATACTAAATTGATTTAATAAATCTCGAGTTTCGGTTCGCATCCTTTGGTAATCAAGTTGTGGAAATATTCCTAAAACCTTTTTTTGTAATTCCCGACCTAGAAAAACGTTTTCTGGTACATTTAGCGTATCAATTAATCCTAGCCCTTGATGAAGACACCCAATACCATAAAAGCCTGCTTTTTTTGGAGAATCCAATCTTACGTCTTCTCCATCAATTTCAATATGCCCACTATCGGGTAGCTGAGCACCAGCTAAAGTCTTTACAAAGGTTGATTTGCCAGCTCCATTATCTCCAACAAGTGATAAAATCTCACCTTTTCTAATTTCTAGTGTTATTTCTTCGATCGCTTTTAAGCCACCATAGCTTTTTGTTAAATTCTCAACTTTTATAAAAGATTGCATGAGGATGCTTCTGTAATATTACTCATTTGTCAGTTAGGACTCGTTCTGAAAGGCCCGGCAATAGTTGTATTGGGTGCTGAAACTAGGTCTAATTATTCTTGCTAATTTGAATCAATTTTATTCCTAGTTTCAGCATTCTTACTTTAATTTATCTACCCATCTTCGGTTTTGAATATCGATTAGCGTATTCTACAATGTCTTCAGCATCTGACCACTTATCAATCATTTTGAATGGTCCAGACCAACTTTGCGGGGGAGTTTCACCT
>MDTD01102253.1_pt1 | contig 25001 bp, 46 predicted proteins | sample 811221 | NCBI WGS metagenome assembly MDTD01 (sample SAMN05326646, study PRJNA326480) | marine metagenome | isolation source: seawater | place: Pacific Ocean: South West | collected 2011 | reverse complement strand
GGGATAAACCACAATGGTTCAGTTGAAGATGCAAAGAAATTGATTACAATTGCAGACTTAGCAGGTTGCGATTATGTAAAGTTTCAAAAGAGAACTCCAGATGTTTGTGTTCCTGAGCATCAAAAGCAAAAGATTAGAGAAGGGACTCCTTGGGGAGATATTTCATACATTGACTACAAGCACAAAGTTGAATTTGAAAAGGAAGAATACGAGGCTTTATTTGAACATTGTAAGAATTTAAATGTTGAGTTGTTTGCATCAGTATGGGATTTGCCTTCAGTAGATTTTATGGCAAATTATACTAACATTGGCAAGATTCCTTCTGCCTTAATTACAGATTTAGAGTTAGTTGCTTATGCAAGACATAAGTTTGAGTTTTTAATTGTGTCAACAGGAATGTCCACAGAAGAAGAAATTGAGGCTGTAATGGAATTAGAACCAGATGTAGTGATGCACACCAATTCAACTTATCCCTCAAAGGTAGAAGAGTTAAACCTTAATTATATTTACCACCTAAAGGAAAAATACCCAGATACACCAGTTGGATATAGCGGTCATGAGTTCGGTCTGGTGACTACTATGGCGACTGTTCCTATGGGAGTTAAATGGATTGAAAGACATATTACACTAGATAGGACTATGTGGGGTAGCGACCAAATGTGTAGTATTGAGCCTCACGGATTGATTAAACTAGTTAGAGGCATTAGAGAAGTTGAAAGTGCTATGGGTTTAAAGGGCGAAAGGCATCTTTATGATTCTGAGTTATCTAAAAGGAAAAGTTTGAGAGGCGTTTAGATGAAATGCAAAGATTGTGAAAAAAGTCTTGTAGATTATATTAGCCATAAAGGGCTTTGTTATGAATGTTTTATTCAATTAGGTGATAAAAATGAAAATTAAAGAGAGAAGGAAATTAGAGCAAGAAAAATATTTAAAACTATTTGCACAAAAAGGATATGGTAGTTTTAATCATGGAAAGTCTGCTATGCCTTTTATTGCTGAAAGATTTAATGAATCGCAAGATGATTGGGAAGATGTTAGTTTTTGGAAAAATCTATTAGATGTAGGTTGTGGCTCTGGGAAATTTTGCTTACAGAATGAAAAATACCCTTATGAAGAAATTATCGGTATGGACTTCGCATCTATTCCTGAAGGAGGGATAGAATATTCTAAACAACTTAAATTTATTAGGGGTGATGCTTTAGATATTCCTTATGCAGATAATTACTTTGAATTAATTACTTCTTTTGATGTTTTAGAACATTTATTGCCTGAAGATGTAGGTTTTGCTTTGAATGAATTAAAAAGAATTTGTAGTGGTGAAATGTTATTGAAACCTGCATATAGAGAATCTCACGCTAAAGGTGTAGAGGGTGAAGATTTACACCCTACGGTTAAGCCTGAATCTTGGTGGATTGAAATGATTGAAAAAACAGGCGTTCAATCTGTAAATGTTATTGAAAGATGGTATGATGAAGAGGGAGTTAAGAGTAGTTTAATTCATGTGGTGGTTTAATGGGAAAAATAATCTATGTGGATATTGATGAAACTATTTGTTATTATGATGAGCCTTTGAAAGATTTTAATTACGCTTTGGCTAAACCTAATTATGATGCAATTAATCTAGTCAATGAAATGTATGATTTAGGTAATACAATCATTTATTGGACGGCAAGAGGAACAGTTACAGGAATTAATTGGTTAGATTTAACTAGAACACAATTAAACTCTTGGGGCGTTAAATATCACGATGTAAGAGTTGGAAAGCCAGCGTATGACCTTTTCATTTGCGATAAAACTAAGAGAATGGAAGAATTACTATGACTACTTATTATGTAATACCTGCGAGGAAAGGTTCAAGAGGATTTCCTAATAAAAATAGGAAGTTGTTTAACGATACTTTTAGTAAAATCCCTGTTAAATTACACAACAAAGTAATTATTACTACTGATGACGATTACATTATTGACCTTGTTAAAGATACTGAAGTTATTATTGTTAAAAGAAGTGATAAACTAAGTGGCGATAAGGTTTCTATAAAACCCGTATTACAAGATGTAGTTAAACAGGTAGGACTAGACGATAAAGATATTCTAGTTCTGTTGTATTTGACCTATCCTAAAAGAACTTGGAAGCAAATTGAATTGTGTAAGGATTTTATGCTTGAAATGAATGCAAATAGCCTTTTATGTGGTCAAGATGTTAAATCACATCCTTATTTGTGTTTATACAAGTCAGGATTTAGAGGTAATCAGTTGATTAAACATGATTTATACAGAAGACAGGATTATCCAGAAGTTTTTGAATTATCACATTATGTCGGTTGTTGTTATGTTTCTGAATTAAAGAAACTAAATTATAACTTATACAATAAAGATACAGTTTATTATCATTTAAACGATAGAGTTATTGATGTTGATTATGAATCAGATTTGATGACCGAATAATTTATATAGGTATCAATGGAGTTAGATAAATATGGAACAAGAAATGTCTAGAGCAGTAATTGCAATCTCTATGGGAGATGAGATTATGAGTGATTTTAATAATGTTGTGGCTTGGTTTAATTCAAGAGGATATGAGGTTGAAGATGATTATATGGTTTCAGAAGAATACACCATTGGATATACTTACTTTGAAAAGTTAGGTGTGTTATCTTTTGCATATGAAGGTGAAATTGATTTAGATTTTCCTGAAATTATCTTCTCATTTATTTCTTATTTGAAAGATGTTAAAGGAACTTCTATTTCCATTGCTGAAGAAACCTTTATGGGTTTTGAAACTCTTATTGACTTGCCGTTAGGCTTGTTTAGGAAAAATGTATTGGAAGGTGAGTAAAATGGCTAAAATGTTGTATAAGTGGAAGTGTATGGAATGTGGTTCAATTGTTAATCACAAAGGATTGTGTAGAGATTGCACAGAATATTCAGAATCTGGAGAGATTGTTAATCCTGTTCCTAGAGTAAAGGTTGATTATAACGGTAATGAAATCGTAAAGTCAACAAATACTGAGAGGACTTATCTACTTAGAGATGGTTCTGAAGGTAGGAGAGGATTTAGGGCTTCTAAGAAAATGACTAAGAAGCAAATGAAACTTGCAGAGGAAGAGGCTGCTATTATGGCAGAGGCTATGAAACAATTAGCAGAATCACAAGAAGATGGTGAGGAAGTTATTGAATTTGGTGAAGCCGTAGTTGATGAAGAAGAGTGATTTTATGGATTTAGAATCAGGTATGCTTATTGCTAATTTTACATTGTTGTTAATCGCATATGTAGTTATCTTAATGTTTTTTAGGAAGTTTTCTGATGAGATTAACAAATTAGATGTTAAACAACAAAGCACTATTTATGGAGTTTCGCATATTTGGGGTTCTATTAAAGAGTTAAACGAAGATATAGAGGTTTTTAAAGATGAAATATCTAGAATGATAGAAATTCAAATGGAAAGGGAAATGGTGAAAGGACCTGATGAATTAGACGGTGAAGAGAATGAGTGAATTAATTATTGGAATTATTGCTATGTTTCTACTTTATGGTCTTGGAAATATTCTTTATCCCGACATTCCAGAACATAAGCCTATTCAACAGGAATTAATCAAAATGGAGAGTGTAGATAATGAAACTGAATGATTATCAAGATTATGCAAAAAATACAGCCCTCTACCCTTCTGATACTTGGTATGATGGTTTGTTATATACTGTATTGGGTTTGAATGGTGAGGCTGGGGAAGTCGCTGAGAAGGTTAAAAAGATGCTGAGAGATGATTTATCTTTATCGGAGTGCAGAGTTCCCATACTCAATGAATTGGGTGATGTTCTATGGTATGTTGCTAGTGTTGCAAATGAATTAGGTTGCACATTAGAAGAAGTAGCACAAATGAATATTAGTAAGTTAAATGATAGAATTGCTAGAAATGTTATTAGCGGTAATGGAGATATGAGGTGATATTTTGAAGTATAAGTTTGTTAAGTGTTCTGAATGTGATTCTATTTGGCCTGTTTCAGCCCTTACAAAAGATTATATATGTCCTGATTGTTATATTAGATTAAGTATGCATAGGAATGATTAAAATGGAAGCGATTGAAATTAATGATAACCCAAAAGTGATTTGTTTAGATATTGAAACTGCAAATTTAAGTATGAGGGCTGAGGGGTTGTATTTTAACAACCCTAATGGTTGGAGGACTTCTTGTGTTTGCATTTATGATGGTTATGAAGGAAAGGGCTATTATTATGTAAAAGACCCTGATGTAGTTAAACAGAAATATAAAGAAGTTATGGATAATCACCCTGTTAAAGAAGATATGTTTAAACATCTTTTTAGTTTTAAAGAACTTTTACCTATGATGGAAGATTATTTTAACAAGGGTTATACATTAATTACACATAATGGGAATAGTTTTGATTTGCCTATTCTTTCTAAGCCTATTAAAAGCGGTGGCGCCAATTTAAAGGATATTATACAGAGATTTAAAAAGGAAGATAGAAATTTGGATACTTGTGCTTACTTAAAAGAAAAGACAGGGTATAGGTTTAGGCTTCAATATCTTATTAAAGGGATTGTTGGTGAAACTAGTTCTAAGTTGATGGATGCTGGAAATGCCCCGATTGAGTGGAATAATGAAAATTATTTACAAGTATTAGGTTATTGTATGTGTGATTCTATTTTTACATATCAAGTGTATATGGGGGTTAGAAATAACAATGGTTGTTTCCATTCTAAGGTTAAACATAATAAAAAGGAATTTTATGTTGATATTGAAGGAATTGATTGGTAAAGATTCTTTAAATAGTTGTGCTAAATATTAAAAAATATGGATAACTATGATATCAAGGGTATTGATTTAACAGATATGCAAATAGAAAGGCAGTTAAAAAAAATAAGGACTTTGATATTTGATGGGTATGAAACATATGAAGACGGTAGTTATAAGGGCGAAGTTAAATTTGAGGTATTAAACATATTGAAAAAACATATGCCAGAAGAAGATGAGGTTGGAGATATTATGTTTTTAAAGATGGTTAAAGATGCTGCTGTTGAGATAACTGTTTATATTTTAGATAATTTAACAGGCATTGATAAAAGATTGGCTTCATTATATTCTTATGATTTTACTAATCAATCTTATAATTCAATATATTCTGTTGGTTTAATTTTTAAAGAAGATGAAGATAATCCTATGTATGGGTAAATGTGTTTTTGGAGGGGTTTTATTGAACGATGAAAACTATGATATGTATAATATAGATAAAAAGGAAGTAAGAAAGGACGATAATAACAAAGGAAGACCTAAAAAGAGAGATAAGCATTGGAAAAGAGGCTCTAATGAAAAAAGAAAACAAGGCAATGATTTACACATGGATGAAGAAATTCTGAGAATCCAAAATTTAACTGTGTGTATGTCTTGTGATAATATTTACCATCTTTCATTAGATAAATGTCCTCATTGTAAAACTTAACCTTTAAATAGGTTATATCTGTATGGTTAAAGTATGGCAGAAATAGTTAATATTGTAGCAAGCACAAGGTATGCATCTAAATTAGATGTAAATACAATCGCAGATTTACTAGAAATTGATTTTGAACAAGAACAATTTCCAGGAATGGTTTATAGAATTACAGACCCCAAGGTTTGTGTCCTTCTTTTTAGAAGTGGTAAAGCAGTAGTTACTGGTGCAAAGGATATTGAATCTATTGATGTCGCCTTTAAACTTTTAAGAAATGATTTGTTAAAGCATGAATTTGAATTGTGGGGTGAAGACCAATGTGAATCTGTTTTACATAACATTGTAGTAACTTGTGATATTTGTGAGGATTTAGACATTGAAAAGATTAACTTGTCTAAATTAATGATGTTGCTTCCTTTTGAAAAGACAGAATATGAGCCTGAGCAATTCCCAGGTTTGATTTACAGATTAAGTGAATTAGGAGTTGTATATCTTATCTTCTCAAGTGGTAAGTGCGTTATTACAGGTTCAAATGACTTTGAAACTGCTGAAAAGGCTGAAGTTGAAATTAAGAAACAACTTTCTGAATTAAAGAATTACCTTTAATACCCGTAGTGTTTTAAACCATTAAACGGTAATTGAACACCGCCAGATATAGTAGTGTCTGAGTGCCCTACATAGATGTAAGGTGTGTATGCTTCGTTATAGTATAAAAAGCCCTTTCTACCTAGAAGAGTCCAAAGACAGTTTTTTAACAGTTTATCATCTCTTCTTTCTTCACCACCCAATCCTCTTATTAGATTTCCAGGAACCCAACCACCCATTACAGGATAAATATTAGGGTCAATTCCAATATCAATTTTTCCTTCATCGTTTAAACACCATCTAGTATTTAACCTTCCCAACCAATTCATCTCCTCATCATAAAAATAAGCAGTTGCATTTCTGAATCCTAAATCTTGGAAAGGACCTTTCCAATAATGTTGTGTAATTTGTTCACAAGAATATCCTTGCCTTCCTGTAGTTCTTGATAACACATGAACAGGGTCATTGGATAATTCTATGTAAAAAATCTTTTCATTTTCTACCTTAATCTTGTATAAACCCATAACTTTATCAAAAACAGCACCTTCATAATCTTTATTTCTATTCTTAATCCTGTATTTTAAAGCAGATAATAGTAAATCCTTTTCTTCAGAATTCATTAAATGTCCTGTTTTTTCATAAAACTCTTCAACACATTCTTCAGCCCACATATTTGCATCCGTAGGGAAGTCATCTTCTGTAATAACTGACATTTGTGTAATTTCCATAATTATACATTATCATTCTGCTATTTAAACATAATGATAATACATATTAAATAGTTGTTTAGAATATTAAGTAATATGGAAGAGCCATTACCTAAAGATTATGATGTTTTATGGTATCATAATTGGTGGAAGACTTTATTGATTCATGATTATAAATATGATTCTGGAATTATACAAGGAGCAAACATTACTGCAGAAGACATAATTAATAAATTAAATCTCAATATTTCATGTAGGAATTTTGTGACTTTGGTTACAGCATTTTTAGATGCTAAAACCATACCTACTTCTAATTATGCAGAAAATTACAAAAAATTGGGTTTAAAATTAGATTATTTAATGTTTAAAAATATGGATTTAGAAAAACACATTACTAAATATCCTACAGGTTTATATTTAAATTCGTTTAGTTCAAATGTTATAGGCTATGGTTTTAATAAATTAAAAGAAAATGGAATTTCAAGTTTCCTTTCAGAATTCGGAACTAATTATAGGACATTTATGAGAATCTATTTTGAAATGATTTTTAATGCAGATATGATGGATAATACTAAAAAGGCTACAAAAAAGGATTTATTAGATGGGAGGTTGCTTTTTAAAGAAATAGTTAATTTTAGAACAGGTTTAGAAGGCTCAAGCCCTAAAACTAAATATTATTACATTGTTAAATATTTAGAACCTGTCATTCCTTACAATACTAATAATCAAGGGAAAAGATTTGAATTCATCTATGGTCATAAAGGTAATTATTATCATAGATGTAAAAATGGTAGACCTTATAAACTTCATTCTTTTATTATGTCAATGAATAAATATGATAATCCTAGAATGGTAAGAGAAGATGAGAATCTAACCAAAATTTGGAATGTTCAAACTTTTAATCCAAGATACGAAAGAGATACTGAAAGATATATTAATAGCCAATCCACTAAAAAAGGTCAGCAATATGCCAAATATTTAAAAGATTCTAATAAATATAATGAAATTAATACTTATTTCATTCCAGATGAGGAAATAGGGCTTAAATGGAGGGACACAATGGCAGAAATTATCAGAGATAAGTTTAAACTTATGCAACAAGACCTTCAAGTGATAGATGTATTAAAACTTACTGAAGAAGTTAATTATCTAACTAAAAAAACGGAATTAGATTATTTTGGAGATGTTCAAGGCTTAGAAGTTAAAAGTTTAAATGACATAGATATAAGTGGTTTTGAAGTGAAAAGCAAACCTATGTTATATCTTAACTGGTTAAAAAGTAAAAATCCATTAAGGGGTGAAAAGGAATGAAGGTTGATAAATTCGGGCATTATGTAAAAGATAGGGCTATACATAATCAATTTTTAGAGTTTTATTATTCAGTTATAGGGGACGATAAAGGTTATGAAAAATCTCTTTTAAAAGATAATAGAGCAATTAGAAGAGAAAAATTCAATTTTGAAACAAAAGAGGAGTTTTCAACCTTTTTGAGGAAATTGATATTGAATTATAAAGGAGAAGGTAGTTTTTTAGAAGATAGGATTTCGCATATTGAAAAGGAAATAATGAAAAGAACAATAGGTTTTGAAGACTATATGAGATATGGCAATGAAAAAGAATATGCTATGATAGATGAAATGGGGAATACAGATGAATTGATTAAATATTTAAATTATTTATACAATGAAGTTTTTAAAGAGGGTTGGATTTTATGGTTAACAGACAAACAAGCAGAAAGTTTTAAATCAGGTAACTTTGTAGAAGATAGCATTCATCCCAATACCTATTTTGAAGGTGGACAAAATTCTGGAATTATGTTATCATATGTTATGAGTTCACCAAACTTTAATTTTGCTTGGGAATATGATGTATTTGATTCAAATGACATAAGTGATGCTTTTTTTAAGATAAGAGATAAATATAAAGAAGCGCATAGATTTTTAGATATTCAATTGGGTTATAATACTGTAGGGGGAGAATTATTAGCAGCAAATCAAAGTATTACATTATTAAATAGTGAAAACAGTATGTTATTTGCTTTAGATGAATTGTGGATTGCTTCTAATTTTATCTATTTAGGTAAAACTTTAGATGTTTCCAAATTTACTAACTTTATCAATTGGTTAGGTAGAAACCCCCTTAACCTTAAATAGGTATTGAAACTCTAATCAATTATGGATGAATTTATTAAGAGACCTAAATTTGAAACAGGTTTGAAATCTGCGTGGGACGCAAAGGCTTCAGATTATCCAGACCAAATAGTTAAACAATACAATGTTGGCGAAACTGAACAAAAAGGGACTATCAATAACATTGTGAATCTATTTCATCAAAGATACAAAGCAATTAAAAAGATTATCAGAATGCAATGTGGTTTTAGGCAAACGGCAGACATTAGAGAAATTTTAAAGGAAAAGGGAAGAAAATCTTATAATATTATTGGAATTGTAATGAATACTAGGAGAACTAAAAGTGGCGGAAGAATGGTAGAGATTGAAGACCCGACAGGAAATATGGAAGTGTTTATTAAAAAGGAAGACCCTGCAGCAAGAAGTCTGATGAATGATGATGTTGTAGGGATTACAGGAAAGTTTAGTAAAGATGGAAGAATGTTTTGGGTGGATGAAGTCAAATACGCAGATGTATTGATGAGTCATCAAAATAGAGGTGGTAAAGATTATGACCCTGTTTCAATCGCATTTATTTCAGATGTGCATATGGGAAGCAAACATTTCTTAGAACACACATGGGATAAAATGGTAAAGTGGCTAAATGAGGATAAACTAGCCGAGAATATAAAATACCTTGTTCTGTCTGGTGATTGTGTTGATGGCGTAGGAGTATATCCTAATCAGGAAAAGAATTTGCTAATCCTTAATGCATATGACCAATATGAGTTTTGTGCTAGAAAGTTAGATGAGTTGCCAGACCACATTACTCCTATTATGTTGCCTGGAAATCACGATGCTGTTAGACCTTCTCAACCACAACCTGTATTAGAACCATTGATTCAACAAAGATTTAATTCAACTGTTCATGTTGGTAATCCTTGTAGAGTTAATTTGAATGGGATTGATTTGCTTTCATATCATGGGCAGGGAATGGACGATATTATTCCTAAAATGGACCATGTTACTTATGAAACTTCTGTTGAAGGAATGAAAGAGATGTTGAGGAAAAGACATATGGCGCCTTCATGGGGTGAAAGAAATTCTATTTCTCCTGAATTAGAAGACCAAATGGTTATACATACTCCTCCTGATATTTTTGTAACTGGACATACGCACTCCCACGCATTTGAGTGGTATAGAGGCGTTCCTTTGGTAGTATCTTCTACTATGCAAGGTCAGACGGATTTTATGAATATGTTGGGTTATGCTTCGCAGAAAGGACATCTTACTATTTACAATATCCAGAATAGAGAGGCTAAGGTGGTTTCATTTCATGCAAATGACGATATTAATTTTAGGTAATTTTCATGAAAGAGAATGATTTGGTTATTGACGGAATTAAATATAGAAAGGTTTGTAATTGTGAAAAACAACCTTGTTATATTTGTTTTTGTTTGTTGACTTTATATTTGAGAGAAATAGATGAAATGCTTAAGGAATAAGTTTATATAGGTATTGCGACAAAGTAATGTTTGAGCGTGATTATGATGAGTAAGTTAAGCAAGAATATTGATAAGATTGGATTTGGATTGAGTTCGGCCTCTATTTTGGGGTCTATCTATGCATATACCTTAGATGAACATTTGGGACTATTTATTGGTCTTTGGGCGTCTGCGATTATGCTAGGTTCCAAGAGAATCCATGACTGGGTCAATTGAGGTGAATTAAATGCCATACATCAAGAATAAGGATAGAGAGAAGTTTGATGAATCTTTGCAAGAGATTTCTGATAATATTTTAAGCATGGGTGATATGAATTATTGTTTTTCAACCATTATTGCTAAGTATTTAGAAGAGGTTGAAAGGGTTGAAGGTTCTGTAGGATACTATTACTATAATCAATTGATTGGTGTTTTGGAATGTGCTAAGTTGGAACTTTATAGGAGGCTTGCAGCCCCTTATGAAGATTTAAAGATTGAAGAAAACGGAGATGTTTATGATGCAATTAGTTGAAAGTAGGGGAAAGATGGTTGTTTTTGATATTGATGACCTTTTGGTGACTACTAGGCTTAGGCTTCAAAAATATATCTCAGATTTAAGAGTGGATTTTGATAAAGCACAAGAAACTTATGAAAGTGGCGATTATTATGAGTGGGATAGTGTTATTGATTATGCAGTAGAAACTGTAAATCTTTTTAGAGATATGGGTTATAAGATTGCATATTTGACTGGAAGGAGAGTTAGCGGTTTTGATTCTACTTATGAATTTTTAACTGAAGCGGGATTTCCTGTAAATAAGGATTATTTATTTATGAAGGAAAACAGGACTGTAAAAACTCCGATTCATAAAAATAGAGTTTTTATGGAATTGATGGACCAAGGTTGGGACATTAGATATTATTTTGATGATAATAAGGCTAATCTTGAGGTAGCAGTAGAGTTAGGGATTCCTAATATCTATTCTTCAATAGGTTATTTCTTTGGTATTTTGTCTGATTTAGATGAATCTGAAATATATAATCTATTCTAAAACTATTTATATGTCTTGAACATATGTATTGATTGTGATAACTATGACTTTTAATAAATATAAAAAAAGTGTGGATAATGGGCTTGCTGGCGAAAAAAGATTTGATAAGATTGCTGAGGCTAGAGGCTGTGCAGTAATAGAAGCCAGCAAGAGAGATAACATGATTAGAAAGATAGATAGATATGTTATTGATGAAAATGGAATCTTAAAATCGGTTGATGTTAAAATAATGAAAAAAACTAGTAGGTCTGATGCCTCTGCCCAAGATAAATGGATTTGGGTTGAATTCAATAATGTAAATGGTAATGACGGTTGGCTTTATGGTGAAGCGGATTACATTGCCTTTGAAAGACAGAATAATTTTACACTAGTGAATAGAAAGGAATTAGTAAAGATTGCAGAAGAGTTAGTAGATTTAAAAAATACTGTTTCAAGTTCTAAATTGGCTAAATATAAGGCTTATAGAAGGTATGGTAGAAGTGATTTGATTTCTATGATGGAATTGGATAAGATAATTGAAATGGCTGAAGATTGTGAGATTTGGTATAAGAATTAAAAACCTTAATAAAGGTCTTTTCACAAGTTTATTATGAAGAAGTGATTAAATGTATTCTAGTGTTAAAGAAGATAATTTAAAGGCTAAGGAATTAGTAAAAATGAAAAGAAAGATTAAGGCAAGTATGAATAAAATTAACAAGGAGAAGGATTTGCTTAATTTTGAAATTTCTAAATTAGGCAAGGAAATTGCAAAGATTAATCAAGACTTAAAAAAGGTATGTCAACATGAATGGACTAGAGAGCCTGTCCCTTATTCTGATTTATATTGTAGTAAGTGTGGGGTTTGGAAATGAATAAAGATGATTATTTAGAGTGGCTACTTGAGAATTTTGCAAAAGATAATCAAAGCGCTAAAGAGGTAGAGCAGTTGAAAAATAAATTGCACGACTATATTTATCAAAGAAGTATGCTTGAATTGTGGTGTGATAAACACAATCATAAGTTATCTTTAATTAGAACTTTGTTTTCTGGTTTTAATTTACTTGCGGCTACATTAGTTGCTTTGAAAGTTTTTGAGGTGATTTGATGACTAAGGTTGAATGTAAAATTTGCACTACTAGGTTTTCTACAAAGTATATGACTTTGCAATCAGGAACTTATTATTGTAATTGTGGATACGCAATTAATGCAAACTATTATAAAGGTGATTCGCAAATTGGAAAGATGAGTGGGAATAATGCCTGAAGAAAATGGTGATTTTAAAGAAGTTATTGATAACTTACAAAAAGAAGTAAAGAATAAGACAAAGAAGGGGAGAAAGAAAGTGAATAAATTAAAAGGATTAAGATGTTATTTGGCAGGACCAATTGACGCTGCAGATGATGATGGTGTTGGTTGGAGAAAGGACGCTACTAAGTGGTTAAAGGCAAGGGGTGTAAAGGTATTAGACCCATGCGATAAGCCTATTAGTTATGCAGAGTATAAAGAAATTGATACTGAAAAGCAGAAGATGATGGAACTTAAGGAAAATGGAAGATATTTTGAACTTTCTCAAAGAATGAGAGAAATTGCCCATGTAGATTTGAGAATGACAGATATTTCAGATTTCTTGATTGTTTATTTGAACCCAAATATTACTATGTTCGGCACTATTCACGAATTGATTAATTCTTTAAATCAGAAGAAGCCGACTCTTGTTGTTGTAGAAGGTGGTAAGAAGTGTGCATCTAATTGGTTGTTTGGAATCATGGACTTTAATTTTATCTTTGATAGTTTTGAAGAGTTGTATGATTTCCTAGGATTGATTGATACTGAGGCTATTCAGGCAAACCTATCTAGGTGGGTTTTCTTTGATAATCTTTAAATAGTAGTTCCAATTATCTTACATTATGTTTAATCAGACACATGTAGATTTTAGGACTAGAAGCGGGTTGTTATTCAATTCACCAACCGTATTTTCATCTGAAACTAATTTAAGTTTTGGAGTTGATGATAAATCTACTATCGCAAACTATGACCCAGCGGCTTTTGCTATTTTTAGCACTATTGATTTAACTGTAGATGGTTCAAAGGTGAAGGGCGGATATGATAAAGGATTTTCAATTTCTCCTGCTACTGGCTATAAAGTATCTATTAAATTGTCTGGCACAACTGGAGATTTAGGAGATATTCCCTCTACCGTAGTTTTGGAGGGTGGAGATAGACTAGATAGAAATGGTATTGATGGAAAATATACCTTAACTCTTGCAGATGGGACTGTTACTACTGGTGGTAGCAGAACTGTTGGTGATGACCACTTCTTTGAAATTACTAAGGTTGAAGAGCCTGAAGTAGAAGATGACGATGATGATGACGATGATGACGGTTCAGAAGTAATTGTTCAAACGGTTCAATCGGGTCCTGCGATTTCTCCCGTTATGATTGGAGTGGGTGTAGTAGGTTTAATTGCAGTAGTCGCTTTGATGAAATAATATTAAAGTTTAAGTAGTCGTTCTGATTATTTACTATTATGCACGATGGATTTATACATCAAGATACTAACACAAAGGTTTCAATGATTTTTAATAATGGTAGAGCATATTCTGCAGAAACTCAAACATTTAATTCTGAAGCGGCAGACCCTTGTGCTTCAGGAGTTTTATACATTAGACCTCACCCCGTGAGAGGTAATGATTTATTCCAATATTCCTATACTGGCAGTAGTTGGAGTAATATTGGCGCTAAGGAAGAAGGTGGCAGTAATATAGGCATAGTAGGTTCTGCAGAAGAGAGGGCTAAATCTAAGGCAGGGTCTGCAGGTTGGGCTTTTTGGGACGATGCTAAGGATTGTATAACTGAAGCAACTATTTGCTCTTCAGGGACTGATGGAATTGTAATTTTTAAATCTGGAGGTAAATTTGGACTGTTGGATAAATCTAGTAAATTACTAGGTTGGGAAAAAACCTTTAAGGATGCCAAATTAGGCGTAGGGGCTAGAAAATCTTGTTATATTGATAGAACTAATACCTCGGCAATGAGTAATGTTACAGTATATGATTATGATAAGTTTGTAAATGACCCTGATTTCTACATTACTGGTGAAGGTAGTGCTTCTTATACGCCCCCAGCCGATGATGATGATGGTGATGATAATACTGGAGAATTTGAACCTCTTGCAGGTCAAGTAAAACCTATTCAACCAGAAATTCCAATGGCTGTTAAAATTGGAGTTCCTGTAGCAATTATAGGTGCTGTAGTTTATATGATGAGATAGACTTAAATCATTAATCTTTATATATCAGTTTATTTTATAATTCACTATTAGTGATATTTATGTGTAATACTTGTGGATGTAAAAATGCAGAACAATTTATGACAACTGCCGTCAAATACAAAACTCCTATACTTATTGGTATTGGTATTAATTTGGTATTACCTATGCTTGTTAAACCCTTTGCAACTTCTGATGAAATTAAACCGCCTACGGGCAATGCTAAAGATTTAACATTTAAACAACAATTGGTTCACATGATGGTTCATCATGCACAAGTTCCAATTTCAAGCAGCATCATAGTTGGAACAATAGTTGGCCTTAGCATATATATTGGAAATAAACTTTAATCGTAAATCTTTATATATCGGTTTTTACAATTTTAGTGTATGGGTTATCTTATTAGAGATTCTAATACTAAGGCAAGTTTTTCATTTAGTCCTTTAAAATTAAAAGTTTATAGGGCTGAAGAAGAAGTTGATGAACCTGTTGAAACTGTTGTTGAGCAGGAAGAAGAAGTAATCCCTGAAGAGGCACAAGGTCAAAGCACAGAGCAAGCACCTACGGGAGATTCTGAAGTTGAAGAACTTGACCCAGTGGAGCAAGAAGAGGTTGCAAACCAAGAAGAGCAAGAAGAAGAAGAATCTTGGACAGTCGGGGGCGAGTGTGTTCCTGATATGGATAATCAATGTGGTCCAGGAATGTATTGTAGTTTTGAAACTTCAACTTGTGTCCCTGAAGAAAATGAAGAAGAATCGCCTACTGAAGAATCGCCTACTGAAGAATCGCCTACTGAAGAATCGCCTACTGAAGAATCCCCTGCCAACACTAATAAATCTTCTAAGACCACTACCGCTTCTAGAGGGGGCGGAGGCGGTGGCGGAGGAAGAGGACCGTATATGTCTAAGAATGACAAACTTTGGAATAAGAAACTTAAATCTAAATCTAAAAAGCCTTCTGTAAAGGTTGTGGAAAAGAAATCAAATGTAGGCATTAGAATTGTAGGAGTTTTGGCTTCTTTAGGTGTTGCTTATGGTGCATATAGAACTATTAATAAGAGTTTATAACCAAAATATTTATAAAGGTGTATTGCTACTAGATTTTTGATGTCTAGTAGGATTATCAAGACTGAGAAAATTGCAAGAGATAGGATTAACGAATCTACTTGCAGAACATCACTTGCTGCAATTGTAGTTAAGGGTGGAGTTCCGATTGCATTTGGAAGTAATAAGAAAAATCATAGAGGATTTTCAATTCATGCAGAAGTAAATGCTTTGAATAGGTTGAAGAGGCAAAAGAATGGTGCTGAAGGTGCAGACATTTATGTTTATAGATTTCTTGCAAATGGAGATTATGGTCTAGCAAAGCCTTGTCCAGATTGCATGTCTGAAATTATCAGTTCGGGAATCAAGAGGGTTTATTACTCTGATTATGACGGTAAAATGAAAATGATGAAGGTTTAATAATCCCAATCATAATCTCCAAATGCTAAACCGAATAAAATAAGATAGATACAGATAAAACAAAAATCAAATGCCATATTAAATCGCCCTCTTAGATTCATACTTTTCTTTGTTCATATTAAACTTTCCAACTACTGAACATTCTTTACAATCCACAGTAAAAATTATCTCGGTATCTGTAATTTTTGTTAGTTCATGCTTCTCATTCATAGGCCAACCACAATTAGGACAATTCATATTTACTAAATGGATTTACACCTATTTAATACTTAATTGGAACTATGGATTTAGGATAATTAATCATAGGAGTTACAGTTTTCCAAGAAATGTAATTAGTTAAAATGCCAGTTCCCCTATTTTGATAAAAATTAAGAGGCTTGTTTTCTATTATATCTAAATACTCTTCCATTAATTTTTCTATTTTATTAATACTAGACATCGGAGAAAAATAATTATTTAAATAATCAAAATGAGGGGTAAATTTACTGTATCCTTCTTTAATAGAAGTTTCTGTATCATTATAGGTTTCAATAATTCCTAATTCACTAATCATGTGTATTTTTTCTATTTTTCTATCAAATTCAACAACATACAATAAGGTTTCATCTCTCGCCCCCTTAGACTTTGCTCCTTCATACAATCCAAATTTAGTAGTTTTTTTATCATAATGCCAATAATTAATAATATTTGAATATTTACTTTGTCCTATGTATTGCCAATCTTCATTGCTTTCGTCTCTAACTGGTTGAGGCTTTACAGTATAGACATTCCAACTATTATCTGGATTCTTTTTATAATATTTCATGTTAGAATAAATTAATCCCTGTGTGTCTATGTGACCTCCCCTTCTTTCATCATCATGCCCATATAAAGAAGATATATCAATACTATTTATTTTTTTTCTATTTCTTCCTATAATACTATGTTCTAATAATCTATCTATTTTATTTTTATATCCGAGACCATTTAAATCACTAAGCCATAAATATTGATTATTACTAATATCAATTTCTCTTGAATCAGTAAAAAAACCTGGAGGAACGTTTTCGCTCAAAATATAATTATTAGCATAATAATCAGGATGTGTTGCAACATAATTGCCCCAACCCGCCATCTCATGGTCTGCCTTTGTGCTTCTGTATTGTGATGAAAATACAACAAACTCATTAGTTGAATTAGGTATTGAAATTAATTGTTGTGATGATTTTTTAAGATAATTATCATTATAATAATATTTTCCATTTTTTATTTTATTTAAACCAGATAGTAATTCCTCACTAGATTCTAAATATTCATTTAGAGTATAGTCTACCTTTAAACCAGCCCCGCTTGCGTAATTTATGTTTTCTACATGTTTTTGCAAAGTTCTTTTTAAATCTAAATAGGCATAATAAAATTTAATATTGTTTTTTTGTTTAAACAACATATAAGACGATTCTAACTTAAACTTTGAAAAAAACACTAACATTACAGTAGGAGGGAATAATAAATACAAGGGGAGAGTTTTAAAAATTCTTTTAGGGTATTCTATAAAAGGATTATCACCATATCCAAAATCATCCCAATTATCTCTCATAATCATCTCAAATACTGATTCTAAATCGTCTATACCTTCTTCCCACCATTTGTTTTTATAATGGTGTGTTAAAAACTCAGTAATTGTTTTTTTGTATTTAAGATAGAACTTATAACTTTTATCTTTAAATTCAAGTGCTGATTTATTAACCTTTAATATTTTACCTTTAACCATTCTTTCTTGATATTTTATAAATAGATTCAAATTGCTTTTAAATAATTTTGAATTAAGGACATCATAATCATATTGATTTTCTTTAAAATATGTATTTAAATTCATTACTACTATTTGTGGTGCTAATATTCTTTTTGATTTAGGAGGAGGTCCCCAAATTTGCACGTTCCTAGCCTTAACCTCATATTTTGGAACATTATTAAAATTAAAATAAGATTTATAAACAGGGTCTGAGATATAATAAGGATATAGGTCCATATCATATGAAACTCCCTTATGAATAGAATTTCTTTTCTGATTAGTTCCTTTAACGTAATTAGAACTGTCCATAGATAATAATTAAATAACTTGATATATAAAGTCTTATGTAGTTAGACACGGGTGTTTAAACTATGGCAACCTTTTTAATTGATGGAGGGTATTTTGTAGGAAGGTTTCAAAAACATAATTATTCTAAAAATAAAAGAAAGAATATGAATTGGTGGATGGATAACTTCAAATCTGGAAATTGTAGTAAAGAAGAGATGTTGGAAAATTGCAAAAGGATATTTGAATATGACTTAACTTATTTGCATATGAAGATGGAGGATATGGGCGAGATGGATAAAGTAATAATTTGTTATGATGGAATATTTGGTAGGAGAGGTAGAGGTAAAATATATAAGGACTATAAAAAGAATAGGGCGGGGATAAATGCTACAAAACATAAGGGAATAGATGTTAGAGATAAAATAAGAAATATAGGAATTAATCCAGACAGTTTGAGATTAAATTGGGAATCAAAATATGAGGCTGATAAAGAAGCAGATGATTTATTAGCAGAGTTATCAATTAGACATTTAAGAAGAGGCGAAAAGGTAGTAGTAATGTCTAAAGATTCTGATTTATATCAGATATTAAATTGGCATGAAAATATTAGATTGCATGATTTTACTAAAGAGATTACTAAAGAAATGGTTTATGAAAAAACAGGACTCCCTTGTGAAAACTATGTGGATTGGAAATCCTTGTCTGGAGATTCAAGCGATAATATCCCTGGAATGAATGGTATCGGACCTGCTAAAGCAAAAAAGATAATAGAAGAATATGGAGAGTTGGATAATATTCCAGATGAGTATTTTATAAAAGATGAGATAAATTATAGAGATAAAATATTAGACTATAAGAAAATCATTACGCTTCCATTTAAAGGAAATTAATATAGAGGGTGTGCTACGCCTTCTTCTGCCAAACACCATCTAAGTGCTTGATTGACTCCTTCTAAGGCTTTCCAATTCCTTGCAGCCTCCATTGCAGCACTTCTTTCTTTCTTACCTCTGGCTCTTTCAAAGATTCTTTTTAACTCATGCATTCTAGTCATGACTCTTTCAATCATTTCTTCAATTTCTTCATCAGTTCTATTATACAACCTTCTAGGTCCAAAAATACTATCTTCTTCATCTATGCTAAAATCAGCATCTCTAAAACCAAATCTCCTTGAAGACATAGTATTACATAATCCAATCCGTTATTTAAACCTTTCTTTGATATACACAAAGGTTATATATGTAATGTCTTAATGGAAGAGTATGATTAGCACTACTATCTATCTTTTGATTAGTATTGGATTTTATTTTATTGCAATCTGGTGGCTTTACAACCACTTTGATACAGTATTCAATATGCAATTAAAAATGCACGATGAGATTATTGAAAAAATCGTTAGCCTTGATGAAAGAATTTCATTAATGGAAAATAATGGTGGGATTGAGATTGAAATTGAAAAAGAAGAAAATCAAACCTCTTTAGATAACTTTTACGGAGAAGAATAAGATACATTAAGGACTAATAAGGTTACAATTCGTTGATGGTGATATTATGAATAGGATTTCAATGTGGGATAAACCTTTGATTGCATTACTTTCTATTATTAAGGATAAAATTCATGATGAAGATTATGAAGGAGCCTTGTGTAGTCTAGATAGCCTTATAATTAAGGTTGAAGGATGGTGTGATGGGAATGAATAATCAAAAATGTCTTCAATGTGATGGTAGCGGTAATTGTATTGATATGCCTTGCCCTGCTTGTAATGGTTTGGGATTTTTAAAATCAAATGAAGAGTAAATAAAGCCTTATATAGGTATATGGATAATGGATTATTATGAGCGATATTACAAATGTATTGAAAAAGGCTTTAGAACCTTATGTTGAAACCCTAAAGAAGTGGGATAGGCACGATATTGTGCAATTATTCATGGGTTTTGGAAATACTAGCATTTATTGGAAAGATGTTACTGAATATGTTAATGATAAGGATTTTGGCGGAACATTTAAACAACACGCAGATTCAATTATTTCAGTTCTTAATGAATTAGGAATTAGTTTTGAAAATCATCCTTGGGATAGTTCTGAATTTTACTGGACTATCTTTGCTGATGCAGGAACTATTAGGTCTGATTTAGTTAGGGCTATTGAAGAAGTAGGATTTAAGTGCTATCAACATTTTGATAGCGAATTAGAAGAGTTAGAAGTATTTGATGTTGAAACATTTGATGCCGAACCAAGTTTGTGAGTGGTAAATATGAATTATTATACTACTTTAAATTTTGAGATGTTTATTTACACTTCAAATTATGAAAACGAGCCTTGTATGCCCGTTGTTGGTGAGTTTATTGGCGAGTAATTAACTTAGTGGATGTTCAATAGTTTTATCTCCAAGAGTCCACTTCAAAGTTTTAATAACTCCTTCTAGTGCCTTCATATTTCTAGCACATTTGATAGATTGTTTTTTATTGCCATCTTCTTTTGCTTCATAAAATTTAGTCTGCCAAACATTAGATAGCCTTTCAGCCTTGTCTAGCATATTCTCAATTTCTTGCCAAGACCTATTGTAAGTATAGTGATGACTATCCTGATGGTCGCTTAAAGATTTACCCATGATTTTTTGACTTGTGTTTTACCTATATAAAGTTTAGTATTAAATAGTTTAACAAATATATAACAACTATGAAAGTTAAGATTGACACCCACGAGCCAGAGGACTTTTTATCTATCAAAGATTCTGAATCATATCCTTTGAAGGAGGGTGATTTTTTAATTCAAGTAGAAGGTAAGGAGGTTATTTTGGAGAGAAAGACTTGGGACGATGCTTACACTTCTTGGTCAAGTAAAAGGTTGGAAGACCAAATATCAAGAATGATTGAAAATTATGATGATTGTATTTTGATTGTTGAAGGTAAATGGAATCAAAGTTATACATGGAGAAAGAGTAAAAATTATTCAAGAATTAAGGGCTTGCAAACCTTTTTGAACAGGATTAGTGTTGAGGCAATTCCTGTTATTTATACTGATAGTAAAAATGATACTATAAAATACATTGAAGGTTTGGTAAAAAGAATTGAGTCTGGGGATTATAAAATGTTAGTTAGAAAAACTACTGTTGTTAAATCTTCAAGAAATAAATATCATAACATAATGAGTTTGATTCCTGGAATTACCATAGATAGGTCTAAAAAGTTATACAATCACTTTAATTCTTTGGAGGATTTTATAATTAATATTCAAAAGGCTAAGGAGGTTGATGATAAAAAGAGGTGGCATACTCAAGTTAATAAGGTTGAGGGTTTTATCAAAGAGAGTTGGGGGGCTACTGCAGACAGAGAAGTTATTGTGGATAAAAAATCTTAAATAGTAGATTGGAGTTAGTTATATTTGAGATAACATGGATTGTGGAACTTGCGGAGTTGCAGAATTAATAGAGATAAAAACTCCTGAGAGTGTTCCTGTAAATTTAAAAATTACTGAAACTGCCGCCTTAATGTTAAAAGGTGCCTTTGGAAATGATTTAGATATGGCGCTTTTAGTGGGTGTTTTGTCGGGTGGGTGTTCAGGATATATTTACGATTTACAAATAGTTGAAGAAACTGATATTGATTGTCAAGAATTAATTATATCTGGTTTTAGAGTTTTAATTCCAAAGGTATCAAGTCATTTATTGAATGGAATTGAAATTGATTATGTAGATAAACTCATGGGTGGAGGGTTTAAAATCAATAATCCTAATGCTTCCTCTTCTTGTGGGTGTGGGGAATCTTTTGCATAATCATTAAGTAGTTGTTTAAGCAATTTATACTTATGGCTGTTATGACTTTTGGTTCGTTTATTTCATCTCAATTTCAAAATATGTCTAAAATGGAGTATAAGGATGCCTCTTCAAGATTAGTTGGAAGTGCAGAGCAGAAGCAGACGGAGACTAAGATGAATAAGGCTAGAAGCAGAGGGAGAATTTATTATCCTAATTTAGTTTGGGAGGCTTGGCTGCCTGACATTAAAGATATCCCGCCCCTTATTAAACAAAACTATACCAATATTTTCATCAATTTTTTTGATTTTCCAAAAGTTATAGTTAATCCTAAAGTTTATGATTGGTTTATGACTAATATCAAAGGTAAATCTTTAGACTCTTTTGCAAGATTTTTAGAAATTCTTACAGAGGAAGGCGAAGACCAACATAATGAATTTATAAAGGCTCTTAATGAACAGGCAGGAGTTCCAACTAAATCTGTGGGTGGTGGTAGAACCTCTTCTGTATTTTATGGAAATATTGAAGATGAATTGGAAAGAGGAGTTCCATTAGAAGATATTGATGTTCTTAATTTTGTAGGAAATGTCGGATATTCTGATTTGCCCACTAAATTATCAAATATTGCTTTTAAAATGGTGGAAGTTTTGGGGAGTTCAATATATTGGGAGGCTAATGAACTTAATTCTTCTTGGACAGATGTTCATCATTGGTCTTTTTACCATAATGATTGGTGGTTTCCTCCAAACTTGTTTGTGTTAAATGTTGATGAAGGTAAAAAATATCAATTTATAAATTGGGTTAAGAAAAAACCTTTTGAGGTGAAAGAATGAATAAAGAAGATATCATAGATAAATTTGAAGAAGTTTATAACTCACTCATAAAAAAATATCCCAAGCCAAATAAATTTCCAACAACGGGGTGGATAGTAGAAAAGGATATAAAGCCTAATAAAATTTATCTATGGGTGTTTGGAGGTATGGGGGGGCTAGAATTTGGAAATGAGCAAGATTTAATAATGATACCTAGAGTTTCTTATAATTCAGCATTAATTGCCGACAAATCTAGGGGTAGAGCGGTTGATACATGGATTTTCTCAAGTAAAAGGGTTATAGATGAAGATATGGGACCTATCAATAGTTTAGTAAATTACAATTTGAATTGGATAAATTTTAATGCTTCTAAGGTAAGATTGACTAAGTTCGGCATAGGTATTAAGGATTCAGAAGACAAATTTCTTTTTGGACCTTTAGGTGAAATTAAGGAACCTACTTCTTATCTAAATTGGATTTTAAGAAATCCTATGGAGGTGAAAGAGTAATGACTGTTAAATCTGCTACAAAGAAAAAGTTAATGGATAATGGGTTCCCAGAAAAATGGGCTCACATATTGGCTTTTGATAGAAAGTGGGACGATGTTAAAATTTTAACTTTAGAAGATATATATGTTCAGTTAGGGGTTGGAATTAAAGGCTACACACAAGGCATTGAAGGTCTTAGAAGACTCAATGTAGTGTGGGATAACGATAAAGATTTGAAAAGAGATATGATTAAAATAAATTCTCTTGCGAATAGATTGATAAAAAAGACTTATAAGTGGGACTTGATTAGACAGTTAGCAAGTGGGCAGGCTATGAGTGTTGGTAGAGTAAATCAAATCCAAGCAAATTATAGAATTATAAAAAATAAAGTTGCCAGAAATGTGAGGGGTGCGCTAAATAATCCTAATATTCCGAATTATTTTATTTTTGGACAGCCTCATTCCAAAAGGATGAGAAAACTTATTGGAGTATCAATCTTATCATTTATTAATTGGCCTTTAAAAAATCCAATGGAGGTGAAAGGGTGATAAATGTAGTTTCAGAACTAATTAAAGTTCCTAAGTTTCCCATCCCATTTATATTTACAAATACTGCAAGTAACTTACTTAAAGTTATAAAACCAAAAGGTCAACATAACTACTCTCCTTTGAATTTTAAAACTTTTATGAATCTGAGGTTTGATTCTTTGTTTAATCCTCAACATTATAGAATAACTGATGCTAAAAATAAAATTGATGAAATTATACAGGGTCTAGATTATATTACTAATGCTAGACAATATTTTATGGATGTTTTTGAAAAGGTTTTTGGTTTAGAAAATGAAAAGGTAGAGGGAACTTATAGAAGGTATAGACAAGGAAACTATGAAGATATAAATTATGATGGTTCTTTTAAAGATATTGCTGATAATTATATAGTAGAACAATTTTACAACAGCCTGCTAAATTTTGCTTCCGCTTTTGGATACCAAATACAACATAAATCAAGAAACATGGCAGAATTACAAAAAAAGGTAGAACTTCTTGTAACTAATCCTTCAATTATTAATTCAACATATAACCTTTATGACGACCCCACCCTTACAAATAAGAATTATAAAAAATGGGATGCTTCAGGGATTTGGATGAATTGGATTGAAAATAATGTTGAAAGGATATGGAGTAGGAGGACTGTTAAAACATTAGATTCATATGATGCGGCAGAATTACAAGAGTTGTTTAATGATAAATATGAAGAGTGGATACAAATTAATTGGCAGGAATTGAGAGGTCACTTGAAAAATGAGTGGTCTAAAGAAAAACATAAATTTTCTCAACCTCTAAAGCCTCCGTATGTTTTAGTTTATTCAACTCCTGATAATTATAGCCATATGGATTCAAATTATGATTACTATACATTTACTTTGGTTTTAAGCGAAGTAGAATTAAAAGATATTAGTGAAGCATATAGTAAAGCAAAAGGAGAATCTGTTAATCTTGAGTTTCACAAAAATCTTATGAATCAATCACACGACTCCTTTTATAAAGATTCACAAGGGAACCCTAAACTTTTTTATAGTATGAGGTGGGGATTTGGAGGAGATGACATGGATTTGGATATTGGAATATTTACTGTTTCAAAACCAGTTTTATTTGATGTAGTTCCCTATGCACAAGGTGCTGCTGACTATATGAGGGATGAGGGAATTTTACCTGATTGGGAAAGTGTTGCTGAAAGACATAGGATAGGAATTTTGCCATTATACCATATGGTTCCTTTTGTTAATTGGATTTCTACTAAT
>MDTD01007740.1_pt1 | contig 25001 bp, 41 predicted proteins | sample 811221 | NCBI WGS metagenome assembly MDTD01 (sample SAMN05326646, study PRJNA326480) | marine metagenome | isolation source: seawater | place: Pacific Ocean: South West | collected 2011 | reverse complement strand
TTCATAGCACTGCGATGTCATGCCACTAAAGGTCTTGAAAACATTGCAAGAATCATGTATGACCGATTCGAAAAACAAAAAACATTATGAACAACATCACTATTTGTGCCAAATACAAAGGCGACTCTACAACTGAACGTGGTTTTAGAACCATGCTTTTTGAAATACCTCCTACTGGTGGTAAAAGACCTGTACCAGTTCCTATATATCTTGTACCTAGCTTTGCAGCTCAAGATACTTGTGCAGCTGGTAGATATGCAGAGGGTACTCACATAATAATTAATGGAAGACTTTATCCACATGAAGATGGAAAAATGTATGTTGTCCCCACACAGCCCCTAGAAAGTTTAAAAATGCCTATAAATCTTAATCAAATTGTTTTAGCTGGTAACGTAGGTTACATCTTTAAACAAGTTCGTGATGATGCTTTTAATTTTGGAATGATGCTAAAAGCACCTCCACAAAAAGCTTTAGGTCATACTTGGCAAGATAGCCTTGGTTTTAAATGTGAAAGTTGGGGAGATGACGCTAAGAGATTAATGAGATTTATTTATGAAGGTAGAGCTATTTCTCTTGGTGGAACTCTAAAATTTGAAACTTGGATTGATAAAGATGGTAATAGAAGAAATCAATACAAAGTAAGAGTAAGGTCAATGCAGTACCAATTCCACGGTAAAAAAGAAGAAAATGCAGAAATAGAAGAAAAAATTGATAAAGAAATAAAAGAGATAGTAGGTAAAAAGAAAATAGAAAAAAAGAAAACTTATGTTAAGGAAGCACTACCCGATGATGTTCCCTTTTGATAGGCTAGATAAGTCAGCCTGTCTGACAATCTAAAAACATTGAAATTAATTAACCAATTATGTCTGTATTAGACCGTTTTAAAGATACTGAAAAGTATCCACGTCAAATGCGTGAACTAGGAATGCTTATCATTCTTAACAGAAGACAAAATCCAGGAATCTTCTTAAAAGACATTCATGCTGATAGATGTGGATGGTTCGGTAAACCCTCCCAACTACCTGATGCTGAACACACACAAGAAGAATTTGGTGACAGTGGAAAACTAGAAGATGGAATTTTATTTAGAACTCCACGTTTAGTTATTCTTCGTGGTGGCTACAAAGATGATCCTACTTTTGTAGAAAATGCTGCAGAGAAAGGTGCTATTGAAGGACTTTACTCTGATATGAGTCATCTGTGGGATGTTTGGGCACAAAATAACCCAGACAAAGCATCACCATATAGAAGAAGACGTTTAGTTCTTTGTTATTTAGTGGATGCAAAAGGAGCACCTCTCCATAAGAAACCACTAATTCTTTCATTACATGGAGGAGCAGCTAAAATTTTATGTCAACGCTATGCTCAATTCTTAGAACAGTTAGAAGTTGCTTATTCAAATGCAACTGGAGACAAAGCTGCTCAAGGATTTGGTGGTAAGATGTGTGCCTCTGTTATTTGGACTCCAACATTTGGTAGTGAAAAATATGGAGAGACTAGAAAATCTGACATCGCTGTACCAAAGTCATGGGTTATCCCTGATGAAGATACTATTCTAAATTTTTGGCCTGTTAAAGAATCTCTCATAGATGATTATGAAGATGTCTATGACACTTGCCCACCCGAAGTTTACGCACAGAAGTTTTTTAAACAGTGTGAACGTGAAATTGGTATTAACGCCCTAAAACCTGGCGTAGATATTACAAATCCTGTTCTTCCTGCTGCAGATAACTTAGGGGATAGAGATGAAACAGGTGCTCTTGTAGGTGGACTAAGCTGATTACTCCAGAGATTCTCTATAAATCCCTAGACTATGTAGGTGGTGATAGAGAGAAAACACACGGAAATAAAAAATTTAATCATGACAATATCGCAAGATTATGGTCTGGTTATCTTCAAAACAAATTCCAAGGTGTCTCATACTCAGTGAACGCAAAAGATGTAGCAGCCATGATGGTTCTACTTAAAATTGCTAGAACACAGGCTGGTAATCATAATATAGATGACTATATCGATGCTTGTGGTTATGCAGCAATTGCAGGTGAAATTGCAGAAACTGAAAATTAATTTTTAGGTAGAGAGGTTTTATTTAACTTCTCTGCTTTTTTTATTATTTTTTTTGCATTATCTCTTGAAAGACAAAGCTCCGCTTTAGTTGCTAATTTAACTAACTTATAGTTTTTTTTAGCCTTTGAATGAAATTCTTTTAACTTTACCACCAGTTTCTGCCTCTACTAATCTTTTGCACAATCCTCGCATCATTGCTTGTTTATGTACAATAATTTTTAATAATTGTTTGGATACTGTTTTTAAATGATCTATATCATCTAATTTATCAATATCTCTTCCAACTACAGTAAGTGTTAAATCATCTTCTAGTGTTGGCTTTGCATCTTCGGGATCAAATGCTAACTCGATTAATTCAAAAGATGACATAAAGTTAACTCCTTTTTCTTTATTCTACTCCAATTATTGACAGCAACCGTACAGCACGTACAATTTAAACGAAATCTTTTTTATTATGGCTGACAAATTAACATATAATCAAATATTAGAAAATAAAAAATTTATTGATGATTTATTAAATAATGAAGAATTAAATATAGATGATAAAGAAGAGTTGGAATATGTTTGGCAATCTTTAGTTTCTCGTGAAGAATCTAAATTTGATGCAATAATTAGTGTTATAAAAGATTGTGATAAACAAATATCTATGAGAGAAAAAGAAATTGTAGAACTAAAAAGAAATCAGAATTTTTGGAAAAATAAACGAAAGAACATTATTAACATTATTAAGACTGCTTATGAACATCAATTAATAGATGCAATGCCTACTGGTAATAAGTATGAAGCAACAATTAGACGTGTTAAATCAAAATTAATTGATAATTATAAATTTTGGACTACTGAAGAAAGAGAAAAATTTGGTTTATTTAAAACCACAATGATTAAGAGAATTGCTGATAATTCAACAGTAAAGTGGAATGAAGAAACTTTACCAGATAAGGATTTAGTAAGAGAGTCATTGCAAAATAATGATGGTAAAGCCCCTAAGAAGGCACATTTGCAGAGAAAATTTTCTTTAACATACAATCTCAGAAAAAGATTAAGAATTGGAATTTAAAAGTTGATTTTAAATATACCCTTACTAAAATAATAAAAACTTTAAAACCAATGACAACAAACGAAAAATTTAATAAATTTATTGAAAATGCAGCTAAGTCAGCTCAGGAAATAAATTTTATAGATATGGTCAAAAAACAGAAAAATTTAACAAAAATTGGAACTTTAGAAGGTTACAGACTTTACGATAGATAATTAATATTTCTTGGATATAGTGCGGATATTCTTAAGTTACTCGCAAATATTCAATGTCAGGTTCAAAGAACTTTAAGTACAAGGGTCATGCTAGTGAGATACTTGATCCTATCATTTTTTCAGACTACGAAATAAAAAGTTTGAAGCATGGAAATACTGGACACATACTTTTCAGATATCCTAGTAAAAACCATAATTGGGAAAATTGTTGGACTCAAAGCCTTGAAGATGCTAAAAATGGAATATTAAAATACCAACAACATTTAAAGAATAAAAAGTAAAAATTAATTAGAATCAATCTGTAAAAAAAAATTATGTTAGTGACAACAGCTCCCAGTATGACTAAACTTATGGATGAACTAGCAAAAAATATTCATAAGCATCTTTATGAAGTTTCTACTGAGTTCGAAGGTAATCATTTTGTTTTAACTCCCATCACAGATGTTGTTAAAAAATTTGATAGAAATCACAGAACAATTCAAAGGAGAATTAATGCTTTGAAAGATGAAGGATTACTTGTACCGATAATAAAGAGAAATACAATTACTCTTTATCAAATTTTTAATACGGAGGAATAATGACTACTAACGGAAATCCAAGACAGGATCCTTATATAGAGCATCTTGATTTCTTACTTTCATCTTTTACTGATAATGGTAAATCATTAAGAGGCTTCACCATAGATCCTCAAGAATTAGCAATAACAATGCTGACAGCTGGACTTTTATCTAATTCAAAATTAATGATTAGTCCTGAAGATGCTATTAAATCAGCTTTTGATATTCATAAAAGAATTCAATTTCATGTAGCCAATCATAAAAATATTGAATTTGCAAATAAAATAGAAAATGTTTTTGAAGAAAAACCCCCCGAAGTAGAGCACGATTGACTTTAAGTTTGGAGGCGTTATCCTTCCAACATCCTTAGAAAATATTCCTTGGATTATAGATCACAAGGTGATACTAGGCTAACAATCAATGGGTCACGTCATTACAAGACACCCTATGGTTCATTACCCTCAGTTACCACCATACTTTCTGAAACATCAGGAAATAAAGCAGCACTTGAAAGATGGGCTAAAAAAAATCCTGGAGGTCGAGAAGCTGCAGCTCAAAGGGGAACTAAAGTACATTCCCTTATGGAGGACTATCTTTTAGGAGTCGATAAGAATCCTAATATAGAAGATCCTGAAATAGCTTTATTTTGGAACGGATTACCTGATAATTTAAGTAAATTAGAAAATGTAATTTGGGCAGAAAATCCAGCTAATCTTGATGATTATGCTTGGTGTCGTGGTTCTGATGGAATTTCAAGAGTATGGCATCCTGGATTTCATGAAGGAGAAAACTTCGGATGGGCTGGTGCTCCTGATATTGTTGCTGAATATAAAGGCAAAATAGTTTTAGGTGATTTAAAAACAAGTAATGGACCTTACTATTCTCAATGGCCTGACTCAGGTACTCCAAAAAACGAATATGGTAAAAAAAGATCAGGATTTATGAAATATCAAAAATGCCAATTACAATTAGCTGCTTATGCTTTAGGTCTTGAACATACTATTGGTATAGTTCCTGAACTATGTATGACGTTTGTAGCTACAAAAGAAATATCTCAAGTATTTGTAATTCAAAAAGGCACAATTGAAAAATATAAAAACAAATGGAGAGAAACAGTAAAAAAGTATTATGAGGTTATCCTACCAGAACAAAAAGAACGTGAAATTGAAATGCTAGGCATAGATGGTGACATTATGTGAACAATTATAGAAATTTATGCACAATACATTAAGTATGGAAATAACCACATTTAGTGGTGAAATAGAAAGAAAATAGTAAATTTTTCTAAATATGGGGGTTCCGCTGATAGAAATAGAAGCTAATCTCTAGTTGGATTATCTACACACACAGAAAAGAAAATAATGTCAATTGCGACACCTGAACCAAATAAGCATTTAAAAGCTGGAGAAATCAATTTTGATTTTATTCCCAGAGATTGGGCTTTAACACCATTACAAGGTAAAAGAGCATATATTGCAGGTTGGACTTCACAACCCTATACACTTGATCAAATAAAGCGTGAGTTTGATCAAGGAAAGGCTACAGGCGTTGGATTAATAACAGGAGTATGGTCAAACGAAGGTGGTCTTGTTTGGGTAGATATTGATGGGCCTGCAGCTATTAAAGATTTAGAAGATCTAGCAGGTGCTCCATTATCAGCAGCTTTTCCTCCTACTCTTACTATCTCTTCAGGAAAAGAAGCAAGACAAAGAATGCTATTTAGTGTTCCTACAAATAAATTAAAATTATTACCTGATAAAGCCACAATAAAAATTGGTATACCTTCTTTTGAAATTTTATTTAGATCAAGACAAGGAGCGATTATGGGAAGCCATCCTGACACGGATGGATATTTCACTACACCTCATGGTGGCTTTGAACATGCTAAGAACCCTCCAGAGCTTCCTGAGTGGCTATTAGAAGCAATAGTAAAGGCTTATCCAACAAATAAATACAAGAAACCTTTAAAAGAAGGAATACTTACTCAACAAGTAAATTTAGATTATGAAGAAGATTCTGAATATCAAAAAGAAGTTTATATAAATGACGCAAAAATTTATCTTGATCATTTAAAAATTGAAAGAGTACAAGAGTATGACTCTTGGGTAAAAGTAGGAATGTGTTTAAAACAGGTCGATGATTCTCTTTTATCAGAATGGATTGATTGGTCTAAACAAACTGATAATTTTGAAGAAGGAGCATGTGAAAGAAAATGGAATACATTTGAGGTGGTAGATGGTGGTCCTAATCCTGAAAATCATTGTGGTTTACACCATCTTAGGGCGATGGCTAAAGAAGATGGATATGTAGATGTTGGTGGATTTGTAGTCGAAACAGGTAAAGCATTAAAAGAAAAAGCAAGAAAAATATTTGAGACTGATAGCAAAGTTTCTAAAAATGCAGTGGATAAAGTTCTTGACGAAATACTTGGTATGCCTACAGATAAAGAATTAAATGAAATTAATCAAAAAGTCCAAAGTAAAGGAAGACCAAAAACTCCTCCAGCTTCTGAATTAGCTGAGTATGTTACTCAAATGGTTATTGAATGTGGATGGAGATACGATCCTAAATATGACACATTTATGTTCTATCAATCCACTAAAGGCACATGGCGAAAAGAAGAATATAGAACTGAATACAAACATTTTGTACAAGACCTTTTTTTAAGAGAAAATATTCCTACTCCAGGAGGTTTTACTTCTCATCTACTATCTGACGTTGTTAACCTAACTCAAGCTTATATTACTCAGCCATATTGGAATGATGATCCTGACAAACTAGCATTTAAAAATGGTGTTCTTGAAATGAGTACAGGAGAATTTTTAGATCATGATAGAGAACATTATTTAACTTGGGGATTAGACTTTGATTATGATCCACAAGCTGACTCAGGACCAATAATTGATTGGCTAAAGAAAACTCAATATGGAGATATTGAAAGAGTTCAAGTCCTTAGAGCATGGTTAAAAGCTTGTTTAGTAGGAAAAGGTCATGAATTACAAAGATTTTTAGAAGTTATCGGACCTGGGGGAAGAGGTAAATCAACTTTTGCAAACTTATGTTGTGCCTTAGTTGGTAATGGAAACTATGCTTCTACAACACTCAACCAATTAGAACAAAGTCGTTTTGAAATAGCTTCTATTAAGGGCAAAAGACTTACATTAATAAATGATTCTGAAAGATATGGTGGGTCTGCTCAAATATTTAAGGCTCTTACTGGTGGAGATAATTTAAGATTTGAGGAAAAAAATAAAAATGTTGGAGAACCTTTCGTATATACAGGGATGGTTATGGTTTGTGCTAATGAACCTATTCAAACAACTGACAACACATCAGGATTAACTAGAAGAAGATTAACTGTTGAATTTAATAGACCATTATGGGATAAAAATTCTCAAGCAGTTGAGATGATAAAGCTTGAAAACGGAGAAATAAACGGCTTATGGAAGAGTTATTTGCCAGGATTAGTTAATTGGGTTTTAGGTATGGATAGTAAAGATATGCGTGAATATTTATTAGATACTTATGAAAAAGTTCATCACTTAAAAGGAGTAAGAAATAGCATTTTACTTACAAGTAATAATTTAGTTGAATGGTTACAATCTGAAGTTGTTTATGATGAAAATGCAGTAGCTGCTGTTGGTAAAAAAATACCTGCTGCTAAAGAATCCAAAGAACGATATTGTAATTCAAACTTTCATTTATATGCTAGTTACTGTTCCTATTGTGAAGATACTGGATCAAAACCTGTAGGACAAAAAAGATTTATATCTCTTTTACTAGATTGCTGTAAAAATCAACTTGGATTAAAAGAAATTAGAAACTTTAGTAAAAAAGGTAGACCTTTTATTAAAGGATTAGTAATTCGAAACTCTGACGAAAAATATAAAAATTCACAAACTATACTTCCTGAAAAGCAATCTGCGTAAGAGTTATTAGTAAAATTAATTATATTGATAATTAAATATTAAGTAATGTAAACTTGTGTTACAAAATGTAACAAGTGTAAAATATAAAGAAGTTATAAAATCCTAATGACAACTACAACAACAGAATCAGGTGGTAGACAAAACATGTTTCCAACTGAAACTCGTCCATATATTGACGAAACAATATCCTATGAAGGCTATCCAATAGAGGCTGAAAAGGCTAATGGACGTTGGGCAATGCTCGGTTTCATAGCTTTATTAGGTGCTTATACAACAACTGGTCAGATTATTCCTGGCATTTTTTAAATTACCCCCTTTATTATCATGACTCCTGAAGCAGAAAGATTTAACGGCTGGGCAGCAATGCTTGGATTCGTAGCAGCAGTTGGTGCATATGTAACAACTGGTCAAATCATTCCTGGAATTTTCTAATGAAAAAATTAGAAAAACAAAAGGTTATTGCAGAAAACTGGAACGGAAGACTAGCAATGCTTGGTCTTGTTGCAGCTGCAACATCTGATTTACTCACAGGACATATGTTCTTTGGCGTGTTTTAATGCCTGAGTTGTCAGTAACTAATGAAATATCACCCTTTTTTGCAATCCTATGGTGTTTATATCCCATAGGTTTTGCAGTTTTATTAGAGCTAGTTTTACGTGCTAGTAATAATGATGACGATGATGATCAGGGTGGTGGTGTAATGTCACCTATTTATCAAGGAACCTAATGAATCATTTATTTTTCACACTTATCATTGCAGCTTATTTAGTAACTGATTTAAGTGCTATTGTTTATGCATAAAAATATTTTTTATAGTCCATACTATCCTCTTATTGAGTTTGGATTCTTTGTCATTGTAGGCACAGTGGCAGGACTATACGGTTTTCTACAAGTATAATTTAAGTAAAATTGATATAGAAAATTGCAGCGGTACAAAAGAAGAAATTTACCATTTTTTCAAGAAGCAAGAATAGCATTAGAAAATAAATGCGACTGCCCTCATTGTATAAATAAAGATACTCAAGCAGAAAGAGCTGGAAAATATTATGAAAATTTAAGCAAAAATTGCAAAAAATTCAAAAAAAGTAACGACTCCTGAAAGAATAGTAATAAATCTAATAATTTTTTTAATCGTCGTGCTCATCCCAAGGATCGGTTAAATTTTTATTAGGTGGTCCAAATGCCATATATATTCCATAGGCTGTAACTAGGAATAATAATATAAGGATAATAGCAATTATCTGACCTTCTGGTGGTAATCCAGCATAATTTCCATGTTTAATTAATGGTTGCTTTTCCCAAGTGCCAGGAAGAGTATATACAGAGGGTCGAGACAGAAAATAATTAATTATCTGCATTTAAAATTTATATTTACTTTTATTCTATCTTTTTCTAAAAATTCTTCAAGAATTAGGGTCTACTGGATATTGTGTCATGTTAGGTGTTCCATCATCTTTGTTGCTATATAAAGTAACTAAAGCTGCGGTATCTACACATGCATCAATCTCTGTTTCTCTTGTATTACAAGCTGTTCGGACTCCATCACGATATGTACTGATTGCTGTAGGTATTGCAGTAGATTTTTCTGCTTTTCTTACAACGTACCAATCATATATTGCTAATAAACTACCAGCAATAACTTTTTCCTGTGCTTTTAATACTGATTTAACACCTAAAGTAACAACCTGATCTCCATTATCATCTAATGCAGGATCACCATTCTCATCAACTTCATTTGTATCTGTAAGAGTCTTTGCAGTTCCATCACCCCAATAAAAACGTGAGTCATATGTAGGTGCGTCAGCAACTTCAGTAATTCCTAAAGCAATTTTTTCCTCTGCTGTTGATAATCTTAACCAGTTGGCAGGGTAGTTTATATCGTTGTGACTAAATGCCACATCGACTGCTAATGGATTTCCGTCTAATTTAAAAGCCATAGTTTTATTTTAGTATATATTTGTTTATCTAGCACGTGCGTACTTAAATGGTGCTTCTGCAAATGCGAAATAAATAAACTCATGACCAGCTGAAGAATTAAAATAACCAGAAGCAGCACGAGGTTTAAAACCATTAGACAATATATCTATATTTTCAGTAGTAGCTTCAGCATCACTTAAATTTGGAAATAAATAAGCACTACTTCCATGTGGTCGGTTTGTATCATATCTTTTGGTATCAAATAAAATCCAATCTACTGATGATGATATTTTCTTAATCAAGATCCAAGCTGGTCTGAAACCTGTTAAAACAAACGTACCATCAGCATTTCCGTTGGCTGTATATTTTCCAAACTTGCTATACCCTGCTACTTCGCTGAAACAGAAAGCCACATAATTTTCAGTATTAACATTAGTATCTCCTGAAAAATCTCCTACATCACCATCACCAACGTAAAATACAGTACTTGTAGGAGTAGTTTCATACCATTGGTTTTTACTTTGACTTGTATTTGATGGTGTAGAGTTTTCATCTAATCTTAAATTTAAAGTCCAAGGGCTTTCATCAGACCCAACTGCCCAACTACGGTTTGCACTTCTATCTTTGGCAATAATCCAGTTAGGTTTTACACCTAAACCATGTCCTATAGTCGCTCCACCAGTACCATTTCCTGTGTAAGTAACAATAGAAAACCCTGCTGTGGTATTTGCTTTTGCAGTTGATTGTATTGACCCATCAAAATTACTTGACCCAAGAGTTGTATTTGTATTGATTGAACCCCCCATCCCACTGTGAGCTGAGCACCAATAATAGAGCTGGGGTGCGGATGCTGGTACTGTTATATGTAATCTTCTTGTAGTAGCTGATGAGAATCCTGATGTGTATTGGCTATAAGTTTTTGATACTCCATCTAAGAAATAAGTTATTCCTGATGTATATACAGTTCCATTAGCTGCTGTTCCGATACTAAATGGATGACTAGCATTTGTGGAATCATCCATGTTGAAAATATAAGTACCACCTTCTGCAAGATCAAGAGTTACTGCACTTTGAGCAAATGTTGCTGAGTTAGCAGAGTTTCTAAATCTATATTTATTACCAGAATCAGAAACAACTACTACTCTATAAGTTGCACCATCTGTCTCCCCTGCATCCCAATTCCAACCAACATACGTTCTGCCGCTGGCATTCATTCTTTGATATGCAGAATTTGAATTAGCATCATTATTTCCTTTTCCAAAGGTATATCCGTTTGAATCAAATGACTCAAAACCAGCATCAGTAGTTGTACCTTCAGCATCAGTTGCGTTAGTTCCACTAACAAATGCTCCGACATTACCATTTCCAGTTCCACTATCTGTATAAGGTGCTAAAGAATAAACCAAATAATGACTCATTATTGATACAGTTCTTGCTTTTATCCATACAAAATCAGGTTGAAATTCTAATCCTGTAATAGCTCTGTTATTTGTACTATTACCAGACCAAAGTAAAATATCAAAATGTTTATTAGGTAGCAGTATTGTTGGGTCGGGTAAGTTTGCTGAACACATAGCTTTTGCTCCCGTGGGAACTGCATATTTAAAATCTCCTATACCACTAGCATCTGTATTACCTCCTGCTGTATTACCTCCTGAGAATGTACTATCTTGTCCAAAATTAGCGTGAAGAGTTACGTTAAATGATCCACTACCACTAAAGAGATAAAGTCCTATTCCTTCAAATCCACCCGTAGATTCTGTAAAAAAACTATTTCCAAGAGTTATAGCACTTGTTGGAGTTGATTGATTCCAAGAGCCAGAACCATTTCCCCATTGTCCATTTTTAGCAAAATATACTTCTGGTGTAGATGCATCCATATCAATATAAACACCCATAATATCGTTTTGTGTAGATGCACTTCCATAAGAACTATTTGTCTCAGATCCATTTGTATTTACATATTTATCCCCATCATCACCATATATTCCAACCCATCTACTGTTAGTACTTGTTGGAGTTATAAGAACTTGATATGGAGCTACACCAATAAATGTTTGAGCAGATGAACTTGAATAGCTTATTATTTTAACTTCTGCATACCATTTACCAGAGGTTGGCATAATTGTACTTAAAGCTGATCGGTTTAAATTTCTAGCAGAACCACTTGTACCTGATACAAACCTTAAATTTCCTTCTGACAATGATGCTCCACTTGCTGCTGGTGTTCCATAAAATCTTAATGTCGAAAAATTATTTGTAGGACTATCTTTTACAGCATCACCAGTTACAAAATTATTTGGTGTGTAGTTGTTGCCATTTCCACTTGTATCTTTGCCAAGAGTTGTTGCAGTCGTTCCAGAATTATCTGCGAAATTTAATCTGAAACCATTTGTTCCAAAAGTTAATCCTGATGTATCTATAGGAACCCATTGCCCTGTATCTGCATTTGTCTCTGCGAAAGAACTAGGTGTAAGTTGTAATCCATCAATAAAATTAAGTTCAGCTACATATCCATCAAAACTATTTGAAGTATTTCTAAATCCTCCAATACTATGAGTGTTTCCACTGACGTTATATCCTGTGTCAACATTTTGACTAGGATAAGTTGCAGTAGTAAAGGTAGTTTCTTGTTCTCCGTTTACATATATTTTTACTCTATCAGATTGAGTTGATTGTGTAGTATCAAGAGCTAATACAATATGATACCAAGCACTAGGATCTCGAAATACTCTTTTAGTTCTAAATTGAAATTGAATACTGCCATCATAACTGTAAAAATTAAGTTCATGAATATTACTTCCTTGATATTCAAACCTTATTTCACCGTAAGGAGTTGATGATGGGTGACCATTGTATATAAGACATTGTTCTTCATTTTGAACTGTTCTTTTTACCCAAAAACTGTATGTAAAAGTTCGCCTATTACTTGTCGAACCTAAACTTTTGGTCAAATACGTACTATCACTTCTATTAAACCTTAAACTACGTTCTATTTCAAAGTCTGCAGCTCCTGAAGCTCCAACTCTTATTGCATCATAAAAAGACATTTATTTAACATCCAATGAAACTGCACAATGGATTACATTACTGGATTTAATAATGTAATCTATTCTGTCCGTCAATCCTGCTCCTGTAGTTAGTGTTGGTGCTGTGCCTCCTACAAATTTAAAGGCTGAATTAAATGCTGCAGTTCTAGATCCTGAACCATCCTGTGTAATAAATATTGAACCTGCCTGACCTACTACCTGATTACTTGGTGCTGCAAATGTTCTGTTACCACCTAATGTTACTGAGTGATGACAGGCTGTAGCCATATCTATTGTTATTGTTGCTCCGTCTGATAATGCTGTGATATTTGCTGCAGCTCCTCCTGTAAGTGCAACTCCTCCACTGGCTGTTTCAAATTTTTTAACGGAATTATGAAAAAGATCTACTGAACCATCTTGTGTAGCTTGTATCATATTTTCACTATTAGCTGCATTATTAACAGTAAAGCTATTAGTTAAAATTCTTAAATTTCCAGTTCCTGATTCTTCAATGTAAGAATGGTTAGAGTCATGATAAATACTAAGATCATTTCCAGTTCCAAACCTAATCTTTTGGTTATCTACTAAATCTAATGGACTGGATAATTTAGTTCCTGTTACTGTTCCATCAGCTGGTGAAACAACAGATGAATCTACACTCTGTCCAAGAACAACCGCAAAGAAACTTAATCCACTGGCTGGTGCTGTAGTGAATGTAAGAGTACTTCCAGCTATCGTAAAGTCTTGATTTGGATTTTGAACTACACCTCCGAGACTTACAATAATATCGTTAGCAGTTCCAGGAGATACATTAGATCCACTTACAGCAAGAGTAAATGCAGTTGTACTACCATTAAATCCACTGGAGATATCATCTACTTCCCTATTACGACCCAGTTTGGGTTCTGGTCCTATGTATGCCATCTAAACAAATACTTTTTATATATAAGTATTTTAAATTGACTAATCTCTTAGTCTTCTCCTTCTGCAGTATTTCCCTAAGTCCATTCAACAGGAGTATTTCCAGCAGCTTCCCATTCTAAATATTCTTGCCAATCTTTATTGTTAGGATCACAAGGGATATGAGCATTATCTTCTATTCTGACAACTCCGTTTGGAGCTTTAAATCCTAATGTAATTGGATCAATTACTTGTTTAGCTCTTTTGTAAGTGTAAGTCATAATTCTGCGTCTAACCTCATGTCAGTTATGTATGGAGAACTATTAATCATAAAGATATTTAGTACCATGTTACCTACTTGTTCAGTAAGATTGGTATTACTATCACTAGAATTACGCATATTATCAAAAGTAATTGTAGGGTTAGCTCTCATTTCTATTGGATAAAAGTAAATAATATTACCCCAACCAGCGGTATGGTTGTATGCAGCACCTGCAATATTTCCATGATCGTCTGCATTACCTTGAGAAGAATGTGCCATGCCACCACAAGGTCTGTTGAAATATCTTTGACACTTTAATCTGACAGACCCAAAGTCTTCGTGAGCAAAATCTGTTGCTGAGTCTCCTACTTCTAATTGAACTCCTGTAAGTTCAAATGTTGCATCATTTGTTGTATACCATGTTGTTGTCACATCTTTTATTCTTGCTGAACTGCTATATGTTGACCACGCATCTTCTGTTACAGAGCTTGCAGTTTTATCTGTTCCCATCATTGGAATAATACTAATTTTAAAACCCTCAGCAGTATTATTATCAAACTGTAAATTAGAATTTCCAGGAATTGATTTTGTTATTTTTGTCCAAGTATCAGCAGTTAAAGAACCTGTTTCAAAAGGATATTGATAAGCAGTTCCATCCATTGTTTCTATGTAGCCTTTAAAAGTTTGAGCTACACTTGATTTAACCCAAAAAGATAGTGTTATATAACTAGATGCTGATAAATAATTCCATCCAGAATTGGCGATATCTTGTGCTTCTATTTTATTTTGAATCCAAATATAATCATTAGAACCAGCACCACTTGTTTGGTTTCCATTTGTTATTTTTAATGATTTTCTAAATCCCAAAGTATAAGGTGTAGTTCCACTTGCTATATCGGCATGTGTAATTGTAGGGTTTTCATCTGCACCATTAATATATACAGGAAATCTATCAAGAGCTTGATAACCAGAAGATGTAGATGACGTAGTCTGCGAATCAAGGCGTTGTGCCACTTGCATAGCTCCGTTAACTACTAAATTTTTAGCTTTACCAGCACTGGAAATTCCTGTTAAAGCTGCTCCTGAGATAGCAGGCAATGCTCCAGTAAGTTTTGAAGATGTTAATCCAGAAATTTTTGCATCAGTTATGGCTGAGTTAGCTACTTTAGCTGTTGTTACACAATCTGCTGCTAGGTCAGCTGCAACTATACTTCCGTCTACTGCATCTACTAATTGGGCTTTAGTTTGTGACATCTACTCCAAATAATATATAATTTAATTTTAAGCTTTGTTTATCTACGAATTCTTACTGTTTCTATTGCTGGTTTTCCTAGCTCTTGTTCAAAGTCTTGTTCGACTGAAAGAGCAGGAATATCTGAACCCGATTGACTATACAAATTCTTACGTCTTATATAACCATCTACAAAACTTTTTCCACCATTTGCCATTACTGTTGGGAAGTCATTATCTCCCATGATTAACGACCCATCATTTTTAAAAAATTACTAACTCTATCTCCAACAGGAGTTTCCTGAGATATAGCATTCATAGGATTATTTTTTTCAAAAGCTTTTTCATTTGCTTCTTCATATGGCTCACTAACTGCCATCCCTTGATTCATAGTATCTTCCTGTTTAAATTTAGGATCTTGCATCAAAGCACTATTATCAAAACCATCTCCAATTTTTGTAGGCGACATTATTGGTGGGGGAAATCCCCTTTCAGGAAATACAACAGTAGGAGGCTGAGGTGCTTCAGGTTTTTTAGGAAAATAAAAATCTAAAAATTTTTTTAAATCTTTAGAGGGCATGTTGTTAATTTGAACTTTTCTTTATATTAACATTCACAAAACTACTAGGGTTAGGAAGTGATTGTATATTATTTTTTTTCGAAATGTACAACCAATTACCCACCCCTACCTCGGCATTTTTTTGAAATTTAAGTCCTTATATATAAAATAGTAGGTATGGTTAGTATGCTTTTTGACTATACTATCTTTAAAATCTATTCTCTCGCAATAAGTTTACTATGAACACCCAAGTTCACAAAAAAAATAGGGGTTTTACTCGGCTACGTGTATGTTGAGGATAGGAAGAGAGTGTATATAAAATATTTAACAGTCACATACCTAACCTCACTTTCCCTAGAAGTAATTAAAATAGGTAAAAAAAATTGGGTTTTGGGTGTTCAACAATTGCCATTGCTATAAAAGGGTTCTATACTAAAAATCACCACACCCCCTACTTGCATGCAAACTGAAAATCCTTTTTTATATAATCTTTTAACTCCTTATGATCAAATAAAATTCGTTAATGCCTTTAAAACTGGACTAAAAATATTAGGAAAAGAAAAATGTTGGTGTATGAAAAAAATAAAACATTCTGCTTTTGAGGGATTTAATACAAGTAAAAAGAATAAATTGCAATATCAGGGAAGAGATGCAAGAGAGTTATTACTTTATTTGACAGGTAGAGAACCTACAACTGAAAAATCAATAATTGTAAGGAAAGGTTATTGCCAGTCTCCTTATTGTCTCAATCCATCTCATTATTATTGGGGAACTAGAAAAGATGTTGCTTATGAAAGTGCTTCAATCAATGAAAATAGTATCGATACCTTCTTAATAAGTAAGTTAAGAAAGGAAAGTCAGAAGGGTATTAGTAGTAGAAAATTATCTAAGACATATAGACTACCTTATCATTCAGTTCGTAGAATCTGTTCTTATGAGACTTATGAAGATGCTGAGAATAGAAATAATGATTACAATGAGAAAGAAGTGTGGAATAATCTTTCAGAGATATGTGAAAAAATATCTCTGTCATTTCCTGAAGAATCAAAAAAATACAAATTAAATTTTCTCGTGACTCAACAATTAGAATGTCCTTGGCACATTAAAGATACTAAAACCCATATAGGTAACTTTGGAATAATGGGAGAGTGTCTTGATTGTATGAAACAAATAAAAAGTGGTAGATGCATTGTAGATGTTAGAGAATTTGATTTTAGATGGTATTGGCAAGTAAAAAGATTTTGGGAACAGGTAGATGTTAAAGATGAAAATTCATGTTGGGTTTGGAAAGGAGCTACAAGAAAAAATAATTCAGAATCTACTGCTTATTTTCCATCTCCTTTTCATTCAGGTAAAACTCAATCAGCTCCACGAGTAGCTTTTTGGTTGAGTAGAGGATATACAGGTAAATACAGGATATTTAGTAAACCATCATGTGAATCATTTTGCTGTAATCCAAAACATCTTACAATTAAAGAATTAAAAGACTTTGAAGAGCCAAAAAAAATTACCTCGATTAAACTAAGTCATGACAACATATTCGAGTATTACAAGAATAGACAAAAACCTAGCTGCCAAAAATGTCCAGATTCCTAACCACAATACCAAGTAATACAGGCTTTGTTAACTTAGGACTTGTAGAAACTTATCCAACAGGTGGTGGAGGTCCTACAGCTTATGGACCAACATCATATTATGGATCAGATCCAAGACCTGCTGAAGATGGAGATAATTTAAATAATCCTATAGATTTAGGAGATTTTTCATCTATATTTAAGTCTTTTGAAATCAAAAATACTCATGGTGGTTTAACAAGAAAACAAACAACTTTTTATAAAATAAAACTTACTAAACCAAGAACTATTCAATTTACTCAAAATTTTTCACAATTTTCTTACGAAGAGAATACTAATAGAAATACTTTATTAGCTTTTTATGAAATTTTAGATGATGGTAGACGAGAAGAATTACCAATAAATGATTTAGGCTATGTTCATAAAGAAAGTTCTATTGACTATTTAGATGATGATACTGGTGCATTACTTACTGATTTTCCAAGAACAACATTAGATAAGGGTAACTATTTATTCCTAATTACTAACGACATTAGATATTTAGAAACTAATTACTCAATTAACTTAAATGTTTCTGCATTGGACTGGCGTTTTGTATCTGAAATTGTTGATGAATCTATAAATTTTGGATTAATAACTAATTCAGCTGAATCTACTTTGGATTTTGGTTCTATATCTTAAACAATATCCATTTTTCCTGTTTCAGGATTATATCTTCTAGGTAGTAAATCTTTAGGATCCTGTTTAGCAAAAGATGGATCTTTAGTTATAGTTGCGGTAGGTCTACCTTTTGTTTTAGCTAGTTTTACAGCATCTAAATATTCTTGCTTAGCTACATCTAAATTTTGTTTCGCAGCTTCTTTTACAAAATCTAATTGACTTTTAGGGGCTGTCGATGGAGCTGTTGATTTACCTGTACTTGCAGGTGCTGTTTGACCCTGTTTCTGTTCGAATGCACCTTTAGTTGATGTAATTCCAAAAGGTCTTGGTGTGGTCTGAAAACTAGTGTCAGGTGTGTTTTTTGGTAAAGATGATAAATAAGCTGCTGCTGCTAACATATTTGTTCCTTTACTTCTTGCTCCAATCTCAGCTGGAGTCCCTACTTCGTCATATCTCTGTTGTTGAATTTTACCAGTTTCTTTCTCTATTCTTCCCATCTGCTCTGCTAAATCTTTAAAACTCTTTTCTGGTATTACAGATTGAAACTGTTGAGGTTTTGTCTCAGCAGGCATTATTACAGTAGGTGCTGATGGTTTACTTCCACCCATTTTATTTTTTGAAATTACATTCTACTGTAATTCTATCTGTAACAAACTCGTACAAATTAGTCCCTCCAATCCAAAGCATAGGAGCAAGAATTAAAATTAAAAGTAGTTCAGCATAAGTAATTGGACGACGCATGATAAAAAAATATCTCTTCTTCATTGATAGTAGCTAAGATTGGGAAGATTATCAAAAGTAAGCTATGTTTTAAAAAGATACATGTAATATGATCCTCAGATGCCAGTAGAAATAACAGAGGATTGGTTAGATATTTTAGATACTACTAATTATGCTCCTCTAAAAGACCCTGATAATACATATCAAAGTTATAGATTTAAAAATCTAGACATTCCATCAGTAACAACAAAAAACTTTAGAAAAAAATTATGTCCTTCTTTAATTGAACAAGTAGAAATATTTATACCTCCATCAGGTAGTTTTTCAAACGCAGATTTAAGAAGATACTTAGATTTAATTTCAGGTTATGAAACTAGTACAACTGATGTGGTTTTAGGTTTATCACTGGCAGATCAAATACGAATCACTTTTAGTGATATGAAAACAAGTACTATATGTGATAGATACCCAGAAATTAATCTTGCAGAAAAGAGAAGATATAGATGTGTAGCTGAATATTTAATTAGACAAGGTGAATTAGCTAAATTACGAGATGAAAATGGAAAATTAATTAAAAAAATAGGAAATATGCAAAAAGCAGTAGTTTTATATAGACCTTTACCAAAATTATTAGAAACATTGAGAAAATCAGGATTAGCTAAATTTGTTAAAATTGACAAAAAACAAAAAGATAGTAAGAATGTAGAAGCAGTAATAACTAAATGACAAGTAGAAGAATTAAGCTATTAAAAAAATTAATTGGCTCAGCTACAGGAGAAGATGAAGCTAAACTTTATAAACTAACAATAGAAAGAATTTGTGCGGATATGTGTGAATACTATTACAAGTTTTACCACAATGATGGTCCAGGAGCGATGATTTATGTGCCTGATCATGAAGATGAAAAGAAATCCATGTTTTATTTAACAGTAGATAATCTAATTAGTGCTGTAGATGACCTTAATAAGAATGATATGGAAGGTGCTGCAGACGTTATGAAGCAAGCAATAGTTAGAGCAGAAAAACTTGATCCTGATAAAGAAGCTTTATTTATAATTCAAGATTCCAAAGAGATGTCACTAGTACACTACAAAATTGACAGTGAAGGTGCAAGTTTTAAAATGATGTGAATAATAAGCCATATCTTTCTAAACAAATAAGTGATTTAGCTGATGATTGGCTTACTCCATGTGATTATTTACCTTACATAGATGCATTATTAGGCGATATTGACTTAGATCCATGCTCTACATATAGTGCAAATGTAGAATTTTTACGAGCTAAAAAAATATATACACCTAAAGAAGATGGATTAAACATAGATGATCCTTGGACTGGTACGGTTTATTTATTTCCTCCTACTGTTGGAAGATGTTCATTTTCTAAAGAGAGAGGCACTTGGAGATGGAGTGTTAAAGCTGGAGTAGGAGCCAAAGCTCCAAGCGTTATATGGTTTAGAAGATTAGTAAGAGAATGGAAACTAAGAAATATTAGAGAAGGATTATTTTTTTCTACCTATCCTGAAATGTTAAGAATATGTCCTGAAATGTGGGATTATCCTGTTTGCTTTCCTACAGATAGAGCTAATCTTATTCATGGAAAAGGAATGTACGTTATATCTCCTCCTGTTCACTGGGGATATTTTATATATTTACCTCGAATAGAAATTGGTTTTAATCAAACAGATAGATTTGAAAATATATTTTCTAATATTGGAAAGGTAATATGTTAATTATCTCTAGGAAACTCTTGATCTTTTATTGTAGTTGGTCTAGGAAATCCGTTTTCATTTAAATTATTTGCAAATCTTTTTAAAAAATTTTTACTAGAAGAATTATCTAGACCTGGCCTGACTCCACGACGTCCTTTGCTGATATCCGTTTTAGGATTCAGTGACTTATAGAACCTATAACGATTGTCAACGTCGTAACTACTAGTAAACTTACTCATAGAGACATTCTACGAGGAATTAACATGACCGTACCTGAATCAGAAATGAAAATTAGCGGAGTCTGTGATGATATTAAAGAACTTTTAATTAATAAAAATAGAAAATATGGTAACTCTGCTTTAAAACCTTGTAGAGTTTTCAGTAAAGCATCGCCAGTAGAACAATTATTAGTAAGAATTGATGATAAATTAAATCGGATTATGCAGGGTGCTGGACTTCTTGCAAATGATGAAGATGTAGTAAATGATTTGATTGGATATTTAGTATTACTTAAAATAGGAATGAATGATGAAAAACATAAAGAACTTTATAATGTAGGAAGAGAAATTTTTGAAGAGGGTTTTAAATCAGTAACTATTCCTCTTCATCAAAAACCAATACCACAGGAGGATGAATGTGGAGTATAAAGATTTAATTGAAAATTATACACCTGAATTAGAGTTGATTGATGCTTTGGAATATCTTAGAGATCAACCTTGGCTCGCTTCGGAGATCCTAGACCACTTGGCTTCTCGTTCCAGTAACGAAAAAACCGACGTAAAATCTCTCCTGAAGGATCAAGTTCTTTAAATTTTTTTTCTAAGTATTCAATTCCTTTTATTTGATTAGAGGATCCATTATAAGTTTCTACTAAATTTAATAAACAAGCCTCAGTGTGGCATTCATGACGATAGAAGGTTGGTATCTCTTTATCTGCAGCAAAATACATGTCCAATTCTGCACGTCTTCTAGCAACCATAAGATCACCTCCACTCATCCAATACCTATTAATAAATGGACTCCATTCTTTTATAATCTTAGTTTTAGAAGAATAACTATTAATTAGATCTAGTAATTTACAGTTTTTAAAAGACTGAATACCCATACTATGAGCAAAACTTAAAATCGCTGCTCTTCTATTATTATTTAAATTTACAAAGACATAATCTTTTAATTTTTCTGAAAATTCTCTTAAATCTAAAAAAAATTGTTTATCTATTTCTTGTTGTGTAGCTTTATCTTTAGCTGTAAGTGCATGACCATGAAGTTGTATACTTCCATAACCAATCTTCCAAGACTCTTCACCAAAGTCTTTATAAGCTGCATACCTTCCTAATCCAAGGAATGTTCTAGCTGAAGTATAGTTTTTTGTTAATTTATAACCTTTTTCAGAAAAGAAAGAGTATTTAGGGAACGTCAACAGTGCCGTTGTAACTCACTTCAGAATAACCATCATATGTTAGTAAAACAACATAATCTTTACCAGCATTAGTAACTGTAATACCTACTGCTCCTTTTCCCTTGCCTGCTTTCTCTATATCAAAAAATCTTTGGTATCCTGAAGGAGAACTGCTTCCATCAAATGCATCTTTTTGAAATATCTGAACATTGCGAATACCTGATGTTTTTTCAAGATTGACAATGATGTTACCTGTACTACCAGGATTCACTTCAAAACCTCTTACATCATCACTTTTATCGCCAGTGGTTGATCCACCTACGTATGAAATTTCTGATCCTGAGTCAACACTGAATGTGTCAAGGGTTCCGTTAATTCTTCTTGTAGCCATGTTTTTTAAGAAATTTGACCTTCAGTCGAGAGCTGAAATTGAATGTCTGCATCTATTCCATGATCTTTCATAATGCTATAAAACATTTGCCGATCCAGTGCTTTTTGATGTAAAAGCTCAATAAATGCCTCTTCTAACTCTACTCGGTCTAAAGTTTGGATTGCGATTGCAGCAGCATGAATTGCAAATTCCTGATCTACTGGGAGGTTGACATCCATATAATTTAAAACCTTTATACATATATTACCAACAGTGAATTAAGGAGCAACACTATACAGTGATTATGATCTAGTATCTACGGTAAAGTTGGGGATATCAGGAATATCATCATCAATACCAGTCTTCTTTAGATCTCTCGATTCTATAAACTCTTCCAAATGTTTCTTGGGATCTGTAACTGGGGTCATGGATTCTTACGTTTCTCTTTAATAATATAGAACTTACACCATAACTGCTCCCGAAAAGTATCATAAAACTAACAGCTATAGAGGTCATTTGTAATTTCTATATTTAGTTGTATTCTAAGACTAGTGAAACTTTAATATGACACCAGAAGATCTAGTAAAGTATTTTATAGAGGCTTCTATTAGTGGGGCTAGTAAAACACAAGTCGTAAGAAAATTTAAAGATACATATAATTTAAATAAAAATCAATTAAAAAAATTAGAATATTTAGCAAAATTTAAGAAAAAACCAAAAAGAATAAATTATAAGGAGTTTTACAAAAATGATATTACAAAAAAAACTCAAAGAATTTACTATCCATTTACTCAAATTTATAAACAAGAAAAATTTTTATCAGATATTGAATGTGATCAACTAATATCAATGATATCAAAAAATCTTAGACCATCTACTGTTGCAGATCAAGGAGATACATGTCTTGTAAATAGTTACAGAACTAGTAAAACATCTGATTTAAATTACTTTGCTGACCCTTTTTATTTAAATATTGATAAAAAAATAGCAAAATTAATGAATTTAGAGCCATTTTTTGGAGAAACAATGCAGGCTCAAAAATATGAAGTAGGTGAATACTATAAAGAGCATTATGATTTCTTTTCACCTTTAAATCATGAATTTAAAACTTATTGTGAATGGATGGGACAGAGAACTTGGACAACTATGATCTATCTAAATGATGTGGAGAAGGGAGGAGAAACATATTTTAAGTATTTAAATTTAAAAATAAAGCCAAAAAAAGGATTATTAATAGGATGGAATAACTTATATAAGAATGGATTTCCTAACTACAAAACTATGCATGAAGCCTTACCACCACTAAAAAATTCAAAATATATTATTACTAAATGGTGGAGAAGTTGGAGTCTTATCTAATTACCACTTAACTTTATGTGACCAATACCTAGCTGAAAATTTATCAGGATTAGGATCCTGTGCATTATGTCTTGCATAATAAGATTTCTTCCTAGCTTTATCCTTTTCGGATTTTGGATTTTTACCTGCACCTTTAACTCCTTGTTGACCGAATCTTATTATCTTTTCTTTACCATCCTTACATGCTTTTACAACATGAGATTTAGTTTTATGACTAGGAGTCTTTTTTGGTTTATTACATTTCAATCTATCTTTTGAAAGTTGTTTAGCTTTTGCCCTTTTCGACATCAGTCCTTTCTTTATTAGAAGTCATATATGTCATTGTAGCTCTAAGATGCCATTGATTTTTTTTATGTACTCGTCCTCTCTCTACAGCTAAATCTTGTGTTAAATCATCTCCTATCATTCCAGCATATTTAGCTAACTCTTCAAATGCAGCTGCAAGCATGTCGTGAGCATTGCTTATATCTAAAATAAGTTTGTCTTGATCAAAAGGGTCAAAATTTTCTAAATCTTTTATTCTAGATGATAATAAATCTGCAACACTCACTGGAGTCATTACGTTTATAGATCTTATATGCTCAGCAATATTATCAATACCTTCAGTCATTTCAGTCTGTATATCCCCTGTAAGAAGATGAATTTGATAAAATTTTGATCCCATCAACCCCCAGTGAACTAATTGAGTTTGATTAAAAACCATTACTGAGTCTCTAAGACATTGGACTAAATGCTCATTTACTAATGCAGCATCCTTTGGATTTACACTATTCATTAAAGAATTTTTATAGTACCTTTCTGTACCTTAGCTCGAATGCTTTGATCTTCGCCACCTTCAGTTCTTGCAAGAGCATCTGGCATACGTGCTTTCTGTAGTTCAGGCATATATTCCATAATCTTTTGGCTTTTATCTCTTAAAAATGCTTTTGCTTTAGCTTGAGATCCATCCGATGTAGAAGTCATTTGTTATATAAGGAGTTGCTTTATCTGGAGATAGAACTTTAATAGAAAGACTATTATCTTCTATCCAATGCTTTATTTTACCAAGTCTTTCCTCTGAATAGTAATAATTAGAAGGATTATACCAATCTTCTAGTAGTACAGATCCTTTTGATCTATTACATTTATCACAACAACAAATCATATTTGATTTAACATTATGACCTCCTTTAAACTTTGGAACTATATGATCAATAGTTGCAGAATTTGTATCTAATTTTTTATCACAATATGCACACTTCCATTCCCATACTTCAAATATTGACTGTCTAAATTTTCGTCGAGCATTGCGAGGAGATAATTCAATTAGATTGACTAGTAAATCTTGCTCGCAATTAATCATATATTATGCAGCTTTGAGAAAACTCTATGCTGCATAAACTTGCACAACTGTATCTTTTATTCCATTAATGAAACTAACTCAATCTCTTCTTCTATCTCACAGTCTGATTCTTCTAACAATCTTAATAAATAATAATGAATTTTTTCAGTTACCCACTTTAAATCT
>MDTD01124170.1_pt1 | contig 25014 bp, 19 predicted proteins | sample 811221 | NCBI WGS metagenome assembly MDTD01 (sample SAMN05326646, study PRJNA326480) | marine metagenome | isolation source: seawater | place: Pacific Ocean: South West | collected 2011 | reverse complement strand
CTGGAAGATCTTGTAGGGTTTCAGATTCTCATTGACATCAACATAGTTGGTCATTGAATTCTCCACCCTTCCACCAGCCCCACTGACTCCAGACTTGGCATCAATCACCGGAGGGACTTTCAGTTGTTTCAGGCGATCTCCCAGTGGCCATAGAGCAAGCAAGGCCCCAGTTGGATAGCATCCTGGATTAGCAACCAGCCTAGCAGTGGCGATCTGCTTAGCAAAGACTTCAGCGAGTCCAAAAACAGCTTTTCCCAACCAACTTTCTTCAGGAGCTAGTTTATAATGCTTGGCTGTGAGTTCTGGTGTTTGGAGCCGGAACATACCTGAAAGATCAATTATTCTCACTCCTTCAGCATGAAGACGAGGGACCCACTCCAAGCTAGCTTTATTAGGAACTGCCAGGAAGGCGACATCACACTCAGCTACATCAATGTTGTGACCTGTGAAGATTAGAGAAGAACCTTGATAGGCTGGTAATAACCGGCCAACGGGCATACCGTCATAGCGTTCTGATGTGATGTGACGCACGGTGGCATTCGGATATCTCCTGAGCCAAGTCAGTAATTCCAGACCAGAAAGGCCTGCTGCTCCTAGGATGGCAATCTGCAAATGTTTGGACATGCCGTAGATCCTTGCGAAAATCTTTTAATCAAAGTTGATGCTTCACAGTTTGGTTGGTTCACCCGAATCGTTGTTGATAGTGCTCTTCGTGAAAGCCTATCAGAAATTCATTATCAATACGCCAAGTAGGGGCCCGTAGATTCCCACTAGGACCCATCACACTGGCGAGAATCAACTCTGGGTTATCTGTAGCCGGGTTCCATTCCAACAGCCTCTTTCCTTTAGCAACAGTCACTTTCGTAGCTCCTCGAATTAGCTCCCAAGCAGCTTCTGCTGGGATTTTTTCTTTGCTGGCGTTGATACGTTTCTCTACAGAAACACTATTTGCGTCAAGAAACTCTTGCGCTTGTTTACACGTGGTTCAACCGTTACGGAAGTAACCCCATCGAATTGAGATAGACATAATCATTCTCATAGAAGAGTTAGGCCATCTGCTCATTCAGGGAAGGCTTGGATGGCGAAGGTGGTCTTGTCCTAGCAATTTAGAACTGAACAGAAAGTCAGCTGTTGTCGTGCCGCAAGCCATAAGAATATCGTAAACAACAGCGAGCCGAAATAGGGCCTTGACATCGGGATCATGTGGCTGAGAGGTCAAAGGATCGCAGCAGAGAACGAGTGGGGTTAGTTTTTCTGTGGCAATGAGTGTCCCAGTTTGCTGATCACCGCCAAGAGGTCCGCTGAGCAATCGTGTGATAGGCAGATTCGACTGTTGCTGAAGCAGAGAGCCTGTTGTACTGTTTGCGTAAAGCTTGTGTTGGAGTAGTTGATCCCGATGCCGTTTTGCCTAGGCCAGCGGGAGAGGTTTTTTGTGGTCGTGAGCAACAAGCGCAATTCTCTTTTGGTTGGGTAGGGAAGAAACCATTCAGAGGAACTTGAAACTCAGCCCTACTAAGGTTGCCAGAGATAAAGAAAGCCAGAACTCGGCATAAGTGAGTCTGGTATACGAACAAGATTAACTTCTGTGGCGCTGCTTCCTAACAAAGATGGTTGGAAGGAACTCGGCCTCTGATAGACCACTATGGTTGCACTCGAAGCACCTGTACGCATTTGAGCAGCCAACAAAGCATCTTCCAAATATCCAACACGGTCTACGAGTTTCAATCTTAGAGCATCTTCTGCTGGAAAAATACTTCCATCTGCCAACTTGCGTGCGTCTTCTTGAGGAAGTTTTCGATTTTCAGCGACAAGTCTTACAAAACGATCATAGTGGGCGTTCAGAATACGAAGCAAGATGTCACGACTCTCTTTGCCAATAGGCTTCAAAGGTACTGCCAGTTCCTGCTTCGTAGATCCACTTGCAAGTACTTCCCCCTGTAAACCAATTTTTTCAAGCAGTCCTTCAGCATTAAAGCGCACCATGACTACTCCAATACTCCCTACAACTGATGTTGGATTAGCCCAAATTTCATCGCCAGCTAACGCTGCGTAATAACCTCCCGATGCCCCAATGGCGCCAATACTGACAACAATCGGCTTGCCACTACGTTGCCTGAACTGTTTCAATTCATGAAACAGTACATCAGCAGTAGTTACTTCTCCTCCGGGTGAGTTAATGTACAACAGTACAGCCCGAACTGCGGGATCTCCGGCTGCCATCACCAACTGCTCTCGCACTTCATCCACGTCAATACTGCTTCTGCGGCTGCCCACATTTGAAATCCAGTCAGACGCCATCATTCCACTGAGTTCAATCAGCACGATCTTGGTCTCTCCACTCCCGCCAACAACACGTTCTTCCAGAGGCTGATCACGACTGATTGGCAGCTCCAGATTGACGTAGCAACTACTGAGAGAAACTAGGAGAGTGATGGCGATTAGTAGTTGTCTCATTGGGAATCTTGTTCAAGAAGATGAGTGTCGATCTGATGGAGAATCTCCTCAAGGGTCAATTGACTAGTGTCGATGATTAGATCGAAATTGGATGGGTCAGCTATATCTACACCATAGAGGCGTTGAAAATTCTGGCGCATTGTGAGGTATCGCTGTCGATTCGTAAGAATAGACTCTTCAATATTTTTGGCACTTTCTGTGGCCCGGTTAGCAGAAAAAATACGTTTAGCAGCAACTTTCTCGGCGACGGTGAGCAAAATTTTGCAGGCGTCAGGCACACAGTGAAATCCAAGGTGAGCATCCAAGACGAAGTTATCGTTTGCTTCACCATATTTTCGTTGAGCTTCGTCAATTTTACGATCCACTTCCGGATGGCTTGTGACAAATTCGGTTAAAAATTGGGTGATGTCCTGAAAGCCTTGTTCCAGTGCCATTTGGCGCATGAAATCACCTGTGGAGCGGATTTTCAGACCATATTTGTCAGCCAATATTCGTCGTACTGTTGATTTGCCAGAACCAGGAGGTCCAGCTAGTGTCAATTTCATGAAAAATTCTCACAAGCCGAGTGAGTAGCAAATTATTCGATGTTCTGCATTTGTTCACGGATTTTTTCCAGTTCGGCCTTAATCTCAACTACAGTATGGCTGACACCGGTATCATTACACTTAGAGGCCATCGTATTAGCTTCCCGATTCAATTCTTGGAGCAGGAAGTCACCACGTTTGCCAATCTCTCTTTCCTGCTGTAGGGTCTCCTGCAGATGCTGCAGGTGCGTATCAAAGCGGACGATCTCTTCGCTGATGTCCAGGCGTTCGGCCATCAAGGCTACTTCCTGATGTAGCCGTTCAGCGTCAAGCTTGGCCTGCAGATCACTCAGATGATCCAGTAGTCTTCGTTGGAATTGCTGTGGCACGTGCTTGGAGTTTTCCTCGATCTGTTGTGCGAGTTGAGCGCAGTGCTGCAGGCGTGATTGAATGTCTTCCAGCATAGCCTGGCCTTCCCGGTCTTTCATCGATTTGAGGGCTTGCAAAGCAAGCTCAAGGCTTTCCCAGATCAGCTTTCCGGCTAGTTCAGGAGGGATTTCAAGATCAACCGATTCACCAAGTAAGTCGCGCTGACTGAGCAGATCTTTCATTGAAACCTGAACCTCACGTCCAGTCAATTCTTCAAATTGAGAAAGTAAGTCGGCGTAGTGCCTTACAGCAGGTTCCTGCCAGTGCGGGAAACCCTGTGCACTTTGAGTCATAGATTCCAGACGGATACTGCCATCAACCTTACCTCGTTGGCATACCTTTTTCACTTTATCCTTGACAGATGCTTCCAATGTCAGCAATGCATTGGGGAGCCGCAGTCGAATATCTAAGAACCGCTGGTTGACAGATCGGATTTCAACGTGGCAGAGCCAGCCGTCCTGTTCACATTGTGCGGTGCCATAGCCTGTCATCGAAACGGCCATCTACTGCTCCTGAATTTGTGCAAATTGTGACAAGAAAAACAAAACAAGCGATACAGGCAGTTGGTGACCTTTACTTTCTTTCTGGAATCTAGCAAGCTCTTAGTAAAAGCCATGTTTGCCAATTTCTTATCCTGACAAAAGCCATGTTCCAGCTTCTACGTAAGTGGCAACGTCGTTCTCAGGAACTGCCAGAAGATATTATCGATTACAAGCACCAGTGTGAGCAATTAGTCAATAAATACGAGACTCTACTGGATCAGATTTCTCAGTATATGCAAACTGAGGAAAGTGTCCTGGGCAAGGAAGAACCGGAGACAGTAGTCCCTCCTCCTCAGGACACAGGCATCTTCGAACTGCTAACAATCAAAGGTGAATTGCTTCGCATCACGGAAGAATGTGATCAGTTGATGAACAAGGGATTCCGTGAACCGACCATTGCGCCACTGCAAAAGGAAGCAATGGAGTTGCTAATTAGCCAGCTTCAGAATTTGCGACAGTATTCCGATCAAATCGAAGAAGCTCTTCTAGACTTCGAGGAAAAATTGATGGAAATGGAAGAATTGGCTTCCACCCGTGGTCTTCGCAACTGAATTGATCCTAATTTTTTTCACCATCGCCAGCCACCATCGTGGTAGACCGTGGTAGTGATGATCTCTTCGTTGGGGACATCTTGATCGAAGGCCTGACGTTCTCTGCGTTCCTGCGCAAGCTGGCTTCCCTGTTCAATCACATCAACAATCACTTCTTCTCCCATCACCTCATTCCCGTCTTCATCATCATAGCTTAATTCATCAATGCGAATCTGCTCTTTGGTGATGGACTCCAACTCATCGAAGAGCGTCCCCATTGCCAGGTCAAAGTACCAATCTTTGCTTGTGAAGAAACTCTCATCGCTGAGCATAGCCAAGAATACAACACGATACGGATCAATCCCCTTGTGTTCCGCCACTGCTACGCGTAAGTCAGCCCAGCATTCATCTTCAAGCAGATCTGTCTCTGGATCAGCAAAAGTTCCTGCTCCTAAATCTACAAAGGTATAGATTTCAAAGTGAGCCTGATAAGAGACTTGTTGCTGAACCAATCGGTCATAGCTTTGCTGACCTTTTTCACTAAGTTGGTAATGCTGCTCAACGTCAAGTTGAACAAGATCTTGCTGTTCTAATGCTTTGAGATTGGGTTCGATCGTTTTGTGATTCTGATCCAGAAAGGAGAAATGGATCTTATCCTGCGAATTGGCAATGCGGTGGAGCAGTAACAAAATACTGAATTCTTGACGTTGAGAGTCCGTCAGGGATTTGCGCTTGGTGTTCATAGGGGTGTGTCAGAACGTGGTGGATTTTCCCAGATGGTCGCTGAGCAATCTTGCGAAGCAGTCATAGAATTCTTCCTGCTCCGCTTCTGCAAACCAGCGGTCATTGTCTGCTTGGTATTTGAAGTGCCAGCCACGGGCGTTGCCTGCCAACCAGATTTCATGAATAGCTCGCTGGGTGTTAAGTACAATGATCCCAGGACGTTCCTCGAAGGCGATTTGTAGCTTGTCCGGAGTACGGTCGTAGTCGAGCAGATCTTCATTTCGGTCCAGCAACTGTTCGACCTGCCGAAAGACGCGTTCTGCACGTTGTGAATACTCCTTACTGTCCATTGTTTTTCCCCAGTTGAATAAATACAACAGGTTAGAGCAGAGTCTTTGAGAGTCAATACAAAACCCGGTGGTTTGTAGTTGCGTCTTGATAGCAAAACTTGCAGACTAAATTTCCTATTGCAACAACATTTTTGAGTGGAGGCTTCTATGCGGTCTGTCCGGAACCTGATGATGCGGTTCGTGTGCTTGCTGCTGATGGTGGGTCCAGTTTTAGGTAGTGCTCTGGATTCGATGGATGAACGTTTTGAACAGCGAAGTTATCGGCGCTTTTTGTTGCCCAACGGGTTGAAGATTCTGTTGGTTTCAGATCCAACTGTGCGCAAAGCCGCAGCATCTTTGACTGTGGGTGTTGGCGCTATGAGTGATCCGGAAATGCATCAAGGGTTGGCGCACTACCTTGAACATATGCTCTTTTTAGGCACGGAAAAGTATCCGGAGTCTGGGGAATATCAACAGTTTGTCTCCAATCGAGGTGGTTATACAAACGCTTACACGGCTGGAGATCACACAAACTATCACTTTGAGATTGACCCAGAACATCTGAATGGAGCTCTGGATCGATTTGCCCAGTTTTTCATAGCGCCCTTGTTTAATGCGCAGTATCTGGAAAAAGAGCGGCGCATTGTTGATTCTGAACACTCTAAGAATATTCCCAACGATTTTCGTAGACTCTTCGAAGTCCGCAAGCAGACCTACGTTCCTGGACACCCCCTACAAAAATTCAGTACTGGCAATCTGCAAACTCTTGGGTTCACAACGCGCGATGACGTGATTGACTTCTATGCTCGTTACTACTCCAGTAATCGAATGACCCTGGCCGTCTCAGGCACGCAGTCACTCGATAAGTTGCAAGAGATGGTGGTGCCTCGCTTCTACGAGATTGTTGACCGGAATCTTGATGAGATTACGTTTCCCACAGAATATCTTGCTCCGAGTTCTAGATTTCGGCTGCTGCAAGTGAAGCCACTCAGCGAGATTCGTTCTCTAACACTCAGCTTTCCATTACCATCTACTCAGCAATACTACACGAGCCAACCACTGAACCTGTTGGGATTTTTAGTTGGGCACGAAGGAGAAGGCAGTCTGCTCTCCCTGCTGAAGGTAAAGAACTTGGCAACAGGACTCTCGGCTGGAGCTGGATCATCGACAAATTCTTATTCTTCTTTTGAGGTGACAGTCCAGTTAACCCCACGAGGAGTAGACCGGTATCGAGATGTGATCACTTACCTGTTTCAATACCTGCGGATGTTGCGTGAGGAAGGTCTACCACGTTACATTTTCAATGAAGTGCAGCGGATGAACGAGATTAACTATCGATTCTCCGAACGTGTGGAAGGCACTAGACTAGTCAATACCCTCTCCGCATTATTGCGCTTTGTTCCTCTGAGGGAAGTGGAACGTTCACCGTTCCTGCTGACTGAATTCCGCAAAGACTTGTTCGATAGTATGCTTTATCGCCTGACTCCAAATAACATGCTGGCGATTCTTGTGGATCAAGGTGTCAAGGTTGACAGTACGGAGAGCTACTACGGTACAGAATACTCCTATCGTCAGGATCGCGTCCACTGGGTACAGGCGTGGAAGACTGCCAGACGTCATTCAAGCCTGTCACTTCCAGTACCCAACGATTTCATACCACAAGACATTGCCCTGCGAGATCCGAAGGCTCCCTTCACCTTCAACTACGAATCACTTGCTGGATTGGTTGAGGAGAATTTGCCAGAGAGTGTGATGTCCTTACTCCGTCAAGAATCCAGTCGCCGGTGGCAATCTTGGTCTGAACTGGCGGCCTCTCTACAATTGCCACATGGGCAACAGAAGGCTGTACGAACCGTAATAATGCGTCATGCCGTTGAAGAACCGCAGCGCCTAGTGGATCTGTCCAAGGGACGTGTTTGGTTCCAGCCAGATTTCCGTTTTGAGCAACCGAAGGGTAGGGTCATGCTACGTATTCTGACTCCAGAAGCATATGCTACCCCTCGTCATGCGGTGTTGACTCAACTTTACGTTGCTGCAATTGAAGAAGGACTTAATGAGTTCAAGTATCCGGTCAGTCTGGCTGGTCTTGACTTCAACCTACGCAACGACAAAGAAGGAGTGCAAATTAACTTTGATGGTTACTCAGATCGGCTATTGGAGTTGGTGGAGAGAGTTGCGGCTCAATTACAGAAAATTCAGATAGACCAAAAAACTTTTGCCACTCTACAGGATGCAAAGCTGAGGAGTTATCGTAACTTCACACTTCAGGAACCATATCAGCAGGCTTTCTATGAGCGGGGCCTGTTGCTGGAAGTTTTCCGACACTCGATCCGTCAATATGAGAAGATTGTCCCAGATGTTACACTGAAAGAGCTGACTGCACATGCAAAACAACTGTTTGCAAAGGCCTACGTGGAAGTTGTCATATATGGCAATCTTGAGGTCGATAAAGTAAAGCCGATCATGGAGCGAATTGTCAGTGATTTGAGTCAGCAACCCTTGCCGCTAGAAGAGCGATTTCATGAGCAGGTCCGCCAGATTCCTGCTGGTACGATTCTCACCTTCCAACAAGATGTGACAGTCAATAATTCAGCGCTAGTACTAGAACTACAGCAAGGTGATGACACTCCGGAAAACTGGGCAACTCTGCAGGTGCTTTCACAGTGGATTCAGCCACAGTTCTACAATGAATTGCGGACTCGGCAACAAACAGGCTACATTGTAAGCTCTGGTTCGATATTGACTGAAGAGACCCTGAGTCTGTTCTTCTTGATCCAATCTGGTGATTTTGCTCCAGATGACCTCTCGGAGCGAGTGCGAATTTTTCTACCCAAACTCTATGAAGGTCTCCAGAATCTCAGTCAGCAGGAATTTGAAACGATTCGCCGCTCCGTCTTGCGTGCTAGTCTTGAGCGTCCTGATCAAATCAATGAAGCCACCGGTCGCCTGTTTCAGATTCTTTTCGAAGAAGATGGGGACTTTGATTTCAAAAGTGACAAGCTTCGGTTTCTGGCTTCCTTGGAGCATCAAGACTTTCTGAGGCAAGGACGTCAGATGTTGGAACCAACTCAACAGCGGCAGTTGGTACTTCAGATGATTGGTGCAGGAATGAGCAGCCTGCTGCCACAAGAGGGGGTTGTACGGGATGCAGGCGATATGGCTGAGCATCTGCCATGTCCGGAGTTTTGCCGACCCAATTGAGATAGTACTTATGATTCAAAATACTCTATTTCATAAAGTCTATCGGCTTGCTCCAATTCCACTGGTCTTGCTGTGTGCTGCCTGTGTTGGTTCGAGCAAAACGTTCTTACCAGACGGTAGCGAAGGCTATGTGGTAACTTGCAGTGGCAGCATGGTGAGTTGGGGAGACTGTGAGGCCAAAGCTGGGAGCCTTTGTGGAGCAGGTGGGTATGAGATTGTTTCGAAAAATGCTAACCAGCAAAACGTTAATTCTTCGGAGCGTTCAATGATGATTGCCTGCAATAGTAGCAGAGAGCCCACCACTACTGACAAATTGATTCAGAAAAGTCAGGAAATGCTGGACGAGGGGGTAGATAAGGGTAAAGAACTGTTGGATGAAGGAGAAGACCTTCTGGACGAAGGTGTTGAGAAAGTCAAAGAACTGTTCTGAGTGGAGGCCTGTTGAACGCTCCTGAAACAGACTGGTTCAGGCCCAGTACGGAAGAAATCAGTCTCTTTCTGGCCAGAGAATTTTCGCAGGCAAAATGTCGGATTGTGGAGGTGGGCAATCAGACGGCCTGGATTGATCACGAGATTTGAGAGGCAGAATTAGCCACGGAGGAACAGTGTCTGGCCCAGTGCTATGGAGATGACTGACGTTGTGCTTTACGTGGCTCTCTTTGGAGAGATCGGGATCGTTCCATTGACAGTGATCACCGGTCTGACAATCAACTTCTTGCGCAAACCACCAGCTACCCAGCACATCATTGCTGTCTGTACTTTACTCAAAGTTGGTCGGACCCTTGCAGCGGAGAGTCCCGACTCTACTCTGAAGGCTACAAGAACCGGTAGCTCATGCGGTGGGTACCCACTCAATTCCGCTGGCTAGGCGTTCCTAGAGGCTGATCTTGCTAGCGTAGGTTTCCCAGTGCCTTGGACATCTTTTCAGGAACCTGCTGGATTTGCTCACGACTCACCATCATGTTAGCCACAGCCCTTAGTGCTTCCGGCCCAAAGTCGAGCATCCCAACTCCCTGCTTCTCCAAAGCCTCAGAGAGGGCTACGGCTGAAGTCCCTGGTGTCTGGAAAACTATTATGTTCGTCTGCACACTTTCCAAATTAACTTCAACTCCTTCCACCTGACTCAGTCCTTCTGCCAGCAGGCGTGCGTTAGCGTGATCTTCTGCGAGCTGTTCTCGGTGATTTTCCAAGGCATACAAAGCCCCAGCTGCAATGATGCCTGCCTGTCGCATTCCTCCTCCAAACATTTTTCGGAAGTGACGCGCTCGTTGAATGAAGGCTTGGCTACCTGCCAAAGCTGAGCCGACTGGTGCTCCCAGGCCTTTGGAAAAGCAGACACTGACGCTATCGAAGTCAGATACCAGTTCAGCTTCCGGTTTGCGCAGGGCAACGCTGGCGTTCCAGAGTCGGGCACCATCTAGGTGTAGTGCAAGGTTATGCTCTCGGCAAACGGCACCAATTTTACGAATTTCCTCCAGCGGATAGACTCTTCCACCTCCCCGGTTATGAGTGTTCTCGAGGCATACCAGCCTCGTGATTGGATGATGTACGTCTGGCTTGCGGAGTGATTTCAACAACTGCCTAGCATTGAAGACACCGTGGTCTCCAGGGATCAGACGGCAGGAAACACCAGACAGAGCTGCTGGACCTCCACCTTCGTAGTAGTAAATATGGGCCTGAGCCTCCAAAATCACCTCATCCCCTGGCTGGGTATGAGCTCGTAATCCAACTTGATTAGTCATCGTACCGGAGGGCATGAAGACAGCAGCCTCCTTTCCCAGAATAGCCGCTGTTTTCTCTTCCAGCCGAAGTACAGTTGGATCTTCGTGGTGAACATCATCACCTACCTCGGCCTCAGCAATAGCCTTGCGCATTTCATTGGTTGGTTTGGTGACAGTATCGCTTCGCAGGTCAATCCACATCAAATCCTCCTAAAGAGTGAAGTGTCAGAAAAAGCTTAGCGTGCCGGGGTCTACTTTGGATGTCAAATCCGAATGATCAGGCTGAGTCAATTTGAGCATGGTGGCAAGCCACCAGTTGTCCTGTTCGGATTTGACGAAATTCTGGTCGCTGTTGGTGACATTCGGTAGTCACTTGTGGACAACGTTCGGCGAAAACGCAACCAGTATACTGCTTGGTGGGACTGGGTACATCTCCAGCAAGCACTCGCTCTCCCAGAGGGAGTCGGGTCTTGGGATCTCCGGAAGGAATCGAACGTAGAAGGGCTTGTGTATAAGGATGTGCAGGGGTTTGGAAGAGTTCCTTCCGGTTAGCGATCTCTACGATACGACCCAGGTACATTACTGCAACTCGATCTGCCAGATGCTGAATCACTGCTAGGTCGTGACTAATAAACAGATAGCTTAAACCCTGTTGCTGTTGTAGATCAAGCAACAGATTGAGGATTTGTGCCTGAATCGATACATCCAGCGAGGAAACTGCTTCGTCACAGATTACAATTTCAGGACGTAGGGCCAGTGCGCGGGCAATACTGATGCGCTGACGCTGACCGCCGGAAAATTCGTGGGGAAAGCGCTTGAGGTGTTCAGAACGCAAGCCAACCTGCTCGAGTAGCTTCGTCGCAAAATCTTTTGTCTCTGAAGCATGGATTTGTCTGTGGTATCGTGCTGCACTGCTGATGATTTCTTCGATAGTCAGTCTTGGATTAAGAGAAGCGTAGGGGTTCTGAAAAATCAACTGCATCCGCAGTCGTTGCCTTCGCATTTCTGCAGAGCTCAGCACACCTAGTTCTGTATCTTTCAGCCAGACCCTGCCTCCAGTGGGTGGATGTAAGTAGAGCAAGCTGCGCGCAAGTGTAGACTTTCCGCAACCGGACTCTCCTACTAGCCCCAAGGTTTCACCTGCATTCAGCACAAAGCTGACTCCGTCTACTGCTCGGACAAAGCTCACAGTTTTTCCCAGCAACCCCTGACGAATGGGGAAGTGGGTCTGTAGATCCTGTACTCTGAGGACAGGAGGGTTGGTAGAGGAGGAACTTGTCATCTCAGGTATCCCGAGGAAATTCGTACCAGCGGTAGCAACGGCTCCGATGCGAGAAACCCAATAACTCAGGTAACTTGATGGAGCAATCTGGTCCCGGCCAAGGACAGCGATCGAGGAAGCGGCAGCCTTTGGGCAATTCCTGGAGGGAAGGAACATTTCCTGGAATGTGATAGAGCCGCTTTCGCTGACCTGCTGCGTTAGTCAGGCTAGGTCTCGATTTGAGCAGTCCACGGGTATAAGGATGTCTTGGACGTTCAAAAATCGCTCGAACTGAGGTTTCTTCAATGATGTCTCCTGCATACATCACGGCAACCCGGTCAGCCATCTCAGCAATCACGCGAAGATCATGGCTGATGAAGAGCAGAGCCATCCCATGCTGCTTTTGCAGTTGACGCAACAGGTGAAGAATCTGGACCTGAATCGTCACATCCAGTGCAGTGGTTGGTTCATCGGCAATCAGCAACGCTGGTTCACAGGCTAATGCCATAGCGATCATTACCCGCTGACACATACCACCACTGAGCTCGTGCGGATAGCGTGACAATTGACGCTCAGGATCTGGTAGCCCGACTTCAGAGAGTAATGACAGACCTTGATCGCGAGCTTGCTGGGCGGAAAACCCTTTGTGACGTCGCAATGGCTCAGAAATTTGCTTGCCAATCGTTAGCACAGGATTTAGAGCTGAGCTAGGATCCTGAAAAATCATTGAGATCTGGTTGCCGCGTAGTTCTCTTCGTTTTTTTTCGGAGAGTTTCAGTAGATCTTTTCCGTCAAAGTGAATTTCTCCACCTGTGATCTTTCCAGGTGAGCCGATCAGTCCCATGATTGCCAAGGCTGCTAAGGATTTTCCACAACCGGACTCTCCCACTAATCCAAGAGTTTTTCCTCGCTCCAGTTGTAGATTCAAGCAATGGATTGCTGTCGCTTTCCCACTGCGCAGCAAGAAGTCAACCTTTAGATTTTCCAACTGTAGTAAGCATTCTTTTCCCATTCAGTCCTGTAACTTAGGATCGAAGGCATCACGCAGGCCGTCTCCCACAAAGTTGAAGGCCAGAACAGTCAGGGCCATTGCGGTTGCTGGCGCTAAGATTAGGTGGGGATAGGAGCGAATCCCTTCCAAGCCTTCAGAAATCATTGCACCCCAACTTGGAATAGGAGGATTAACTCCGAGTCCGATGAAGCTCAGCACCGACTCGTAGATGATGTAGGTAGGGATCTCCACAGATTCCGCGACAATGCAAGTTCCCAACAGATTTGGGAACAATCGACGAAAGAGGATAGTGGGGATGCCAAAGCCCTGGACAAGGTCGGCTTCAATAAATTCACGGCGTCGCAGCGAGAGAGTCTCTGCCCGGGCAATTCGAGCCATTCGGAGCCAGGAGGTGAGTCCAATGCCAATGAAAATCGAGAGCAGGCCTCCCAATTGGCTGTCCCATCCATAAAAGATAGCTTTAAACCCCGTAAACTCTTCAGGATTTCCAGCTCGGAAGTAGACCATGATCAGGATCACGAACAGCAGAGTTGGGACCGCATTAAGAATGTCAACAAACCGCATCATCCACTCATCCAGTTTACCGCCATAGTAGCCAGCAACCATACCATAGCTGACGCCCAGCGTAAAACTGGCCAGCGAGGCACAGACGGCCACTGTCAGGGAAATTCTGGCTCCGTAGAGAATTCGGCTCCAGACGTCACGGCCCAAAAAATCGGTACCTAGCAGGAAGCCCTCTTCTCCAGGTTGCAGGTAGGTAGCGAGGAAGTCTTCTTCAGCGAAGTGCTGAGGGGCGAGCCAATCTACGAAGATGGCAACTAGGAAAAGAATCAGCAGGAACAAAAAACTGCTCAATGCCAATCGATTTCTGGCAAAACGTTGGAAAGCAAGCTGATTTAGACTTTTACTAATGGCCGGTGTGGCAGAAGTGTCAATCATGGAAGGGTCACAGGGAAGATAGTTATTCTAAACGAATCCGAGGATCTGCCCAGGCATAGAGAATATCCACGAGGGTGTTCATTAGAATTATCAGAAATCCATAGAGTAGGTAGATGCCCATTACCACTGGATAGTCACGGTTACTGATACTTGTGACGAAGTAGCTACCCAAACCAGGGATAGCGAAGATTTCTTCCACCACCAGAGTTCCCGTTAGCAGCGTAGCGACAATGGGCCCCATGATGGTGAGTACGGGTAGCAAAGCGTTGCGGAGTGCATGTTGACCAAGGACCAAAACTTCTGAAAGGCCTTTGGCTCGAGCGGTGCGGATGAAATCTTCTTGAATGACTTGGAGCATGCTGGAACGAGTCAGCCTTGAAATTACTGCCGCAATGCCCAGTCCCAAAGCAAGTGTTGGAAGCACCTTGGAATCCCAGGTCGTCCAGCGAGCAATGGGCAGCCATTTGAGAAAGAGCCCAAAGAAGAGGATGAGCATTGGAGCTAGTGCAAGGTTGGGGATACTGGTGCCAAGGACGGCCAGCAAGGTGGCTACATAATCTGGCAGTCTATTATGATAGGCAGCTGCAAGAATTCCCAGTGGCAGTCCAAACAAGAGTCCAAAAAGCAAAGTGTAGAAGCCGAGTTCCAGTGAGATCGGTAGACGCTGAGCAATCAGGTCAATAACAGGCAGATCTCGTTGGGAATAACTGACACCTAAGTCTCCTTGTAGTGCGTTGCCAACGTAGCGTACGAACTGCTCCCAGAGGGGTCGGTCCAGGCCATAGTAGGCCTCGATGTTGCGCATGATCTCAGGGGGCAGGCTTTTTTCTGTGTCAAAGGGCCCTCCAGGGAGAGCCTTCAGCAGTAAAAAAATGAGGGCAGCAATCACTAGCAGCGACAAGGCGCCGCTGCCTAATCGCCGCAAAAGGAAATTTAGCATTGGTTTGGAGTCATGGGCGTCCTGTTAAGCGCCAATAGCGGATCTGCTGACCACCTAACGCCATGTGATACCAACCTTTCAGTCGAGGATTAATGAGGTACTTGGAAGTGTAGAAATAGAGTGGAATAATCGCAGCCTCTTCTTCGTTGAGGATCTGCTCGGCTCGACGGTAGAGTTGAATGCGCTCATTCGAATCTGTCGAACCCATCGCTTTCTCAGTCAACTTGACGTACTCGTTGTTTTGCCAACGAATGCGATTGGTGGACTTAGTAGGGTGAAAGACTTCCATCAGCCAATTGTTTGCGTCAGGATAGTCAGCGCACCAGCCAAAGCGGAATAAATGTGCAGCATCAGGTTGAGTAGTTGACTTCAGGTAGACCTTCCACTCCTGGTTCTCGATTCTAATCTTTACCCCGAGGTTGCGTCTAAGCATGGCTTGCACAGCTTGAGCAATCTTGGCGTGGTTTTCTGAGGTGTTGTGCATGTAAGTGATGGTAGGGAAACCTTTACCCTCTGGATAACCCGCTTTTGCGAGCCAATGACGCGCCTGCTCTGGATCATAGCCAATTCCAACACCTTCCTTGGGATCCACAGAACCAAAGATTGGAGGTCGAGTAAAGGTCGTTGCTGGTTCTTCTCCACCCTTGGTGATTCGCTCCACCAAGGTCTTACGGTCTATGGCTGCAGAGAGCGCCTTGCGGACCAGTGGATTGTTGGTAGGTTCCCGTTCGTTGTTCACTCCCAGATAATAGGTGCAGAGGTCTGGTTGAGCAGAATATTGGTCTGCATATTCTCTGCGAACTCGGTTAATCTCTGCGACAGGAATTGGCAGGAAGGTCCCCCCAACGATGTCAAGTTCTCCGTTCTCAAACATTGCCAGACCGGTTGAGGATTCAGGAATGATGTAATAATTTACCTCCTCAATTTGGGCAGGTTGCTGGGTGATAGAATCTTTGTAATCGGGATTACGCTTGAGAATCAACTGATTACCTTTTTCCCAGGTGGCTAGTCGATAGGAGCCGTTTGTCAGGATATGCTCAGGTTCTGTCCAAGAGGTACCGAAAGCTTCAATGGCACTTCGAGGTAATGGTCGATAGGTCCAGAGACCTGCCATTGCGGGGAAGAAGCCAGCTGGTTGTGTAAGTCGAAATTCGACCGTGTAGTCATCGACTGCACGGACACCCAGGCCGTTAAAGTCCTTGCTTTCGCCTTTGTTGAGTGCTTCAGCTCCTTCCAGAATGTAGAGGACATAGGCGTAGGGTGAGGCGGTCTCTGGGTCGATGTTACGACGAATCGCATATTCAACATCATGGGCTGTGACCGGAACTCCATTACTCCAAAAGACATCCTTGCGAATCTCGAAAGTGTAAACGCGACTGTCTGCACTGGCTGACCATTTTGTAGCCAATTCTGGAATCACCTCATAGGTCTTTGGATCATAGTCGGTCAGGCCGAGAAAGAGTTGTTCAATGACCTCAATGGAAGAGGAGTCTTGAGCCAAACCTGGGTCCAAAGTTGGTATGGCACTCATTTGAGGTAAACGCAGGATTTTTGTGATGTCCTGGGCGATGACAGCAGGAGTGGAGAGCAGCAACAGCCCGCCAAGCAGGCAAAGGTTTCGGCAAACAGCAGCAAGTAGCATGGGGAACCTCCACTGGAATCGTGATGATGATGAAAAACAAAGCCTACAAAGGTACCGATCGTGGTTCTGGAAAACAAGTCTGACGACACAAGAAAGGCAACAACTGAGGCATATGGGCTAAGAGATAGATAAGAAGCCAAGGCTTGTACCCTCTGCTGCTGGAGCATTTCCTTGCACAGGGAGAGCTTGCCCTGATAAAACAACAAGTTTCGCCGAATTTCCAACCTTCGATCGGGATGTACGATCACGATGTGATTGTTCTCCACCTGAATCTAGATTTCCTCGTTTTGAGTCAGGGGTTCTGAGGCAACAATGAGTTTGTTTTAGCGGTGATCTTGATCGAGTAAGAAATTGCAAAAACAAGTTTTTTGAAAAAAATTATATCAAAACAAAAATCATCTTTTCTAAGGGCTAAGTGATATCCAGAACCCTTCAAAAGCTGTGAAGAAACTTGGATTCTACAAGGAAAATCCTTGTTTAGTTCAATCAGAAATGGAGTGCTCATTTGACTTTGCCAAAGCCTCATCGCAAGGTGATGTGGTCTTCAAATTGATCCCTACCAAAATGAATATTTAATTTTTTTGAACTCACGATCAGGAGCTCTTCATGTCTTTATTGCCCATTACAATCGAGCAGACCAATCAAGTTCTCGAGGCTTTGCCCGAGGATCATCAGCTCCATTTCTTTGCTCGTCATTACTGCCAGAACCTATCCCAGGTCCTCTGGCGGCGCTTCAGCGTGAGTGAGTGGTGTGTATTCCTCCAAGAGCGTTATCAGAACTTTTTGGTGGCCTCGAAGCAGGAAGGGCTGATTCTAGTTGGGAAGGGAGAGGAGAGAGCGACAGGTCGAATTGTGGTCGAAGTACTCAAGCCCGACATGCAGTATCAATTATTAACCCTGCTAGAACTGCTGCGCGATTTAGATTTACGGATCAAACTGACTATTCACCCAGTCTTACCCCTTCGCTGTGAGGAGGGGACGTGGCAAATTCTTGCAGATGATCAGCAGTGCGAGGAGCTCTTCGACATGATTTATATGGAAATAGAAGACGCCGCCAACGAGGAGCGATTATCTCAATTGTGCCAGCGCCTACCAGCCCACATTGATGCTCTACACGGTGTGCGTGAAGACCTGGCTGAGTTGCAGCAGATCCGCCCAAGACTGACCCAGTTGCTGCTGAACAGCAACCAGTCTGCTGCTGAAGGACGTGAGGCCTGGATTCAGTTGTTGGAGTGGTTGCACGAAGACAATTTCTCACTCTTCGGTTCTGCTGCCTATCATCACACGAGTCAGGGAGTGCTTTTAGAAGAAGACTCCAGCCTTGGTCTACTAAATGATCATCAAGCATGGAAAGCGGATTCCTTGCGAGAGACGCTACAAGCCTTGCTGTGGCAAGAACGGGAAGCTTCAGAATCTTTCATCATGGAAAGCCTACGCTTTACTTCCCCATTGCAGCGTTTTGAAAATCTGTTGCTGTTGCGCCTCAAGTTTCCGGAAGCTGAGGGGTGGCGTGAGGAAATTCTCGTTGGCTTGTTGCGCAAGACCTCCTTGCAAGCTCGCAATCTCGAGACCCCACTGATCCGTGAAAAGATGCAGGCCATTTTTGAAGTCCGCCAGATGCGACCCTATAGTTACAACTACAATGAGGCAATTAGGATTCTCAGCGGAATGCCGAAGTTCGTCCTTTTCCGTGCCCCTACTGCGGAATTGCTCCAAATCATTGACACCCTAATCTTCATTGACGATCCAAGCCGGATTCACTGCTTCCAGATTGGTCAGCAGTATGTCCGCAAGGGTGCCTCTCCCGCTTTACATCTACTCGTAGTCTTGCCAAATTTGCTCTACTCCCCAGCAAATGTATTAGAAGTTGTGGCGTTCCTGCGGAGCGAAGTCCCTCATCAATCCAGTGAACATGTGCAGGCGTACGGTGAAGAAAAAAGCCGTGTTCATGTTTACTTCGAGTTGTCGAACGGTAACTGGACTCCTAACTTAGCTACCTTGGAAAACGAACTAATTCGTCGGTTGAAGCCTTGGGAAGAACAGTTGCGTGATGCTCTCTCCGTTTCTGTCCCGGGTCCGCAGGGCCTAGAAATCTTTGAGCGCTACTTGCCCCGTCTACCCAAGCAGTACAAGGTGAGAGTTACCCCTGAAATGGGGGCTCAGGACTTGCTTGAGATCGAGCGGCTGAAACCAGATTCAGGAGTTCACTTCACGCTCAAGGAATTTCAACTAGCCAATGCTTTAGAAGAACCCGTCTCCTTGTTGACGTTCTACAGCCGTAGCCGTACACACCTGATCAAGGTGATGCCGGTTCTACTGAATGCGGGTCTTTATGTAGTAGATCAACTGACAACGCGAGTTGGCACTCCCCAGGGAGAAAATCTGGGCTTTATTCAGACCTTTCGTGTAACCCACCAAGACGGTAGCCAAATTGAAGAGAATGTCTATCAGCAGAAATTATGTGAGCTACTCGAAGCCGTATTCGCTCAGCGTAGTGAAAATGATCCACTCAATGCTTTGGTGCTGGCTACCAACCTGGATTGGCGAGAGATCAACGTATTGCAGGCCTACCGTAATCTGTACCTACAACTTGGTGGCAATATCAGCCGTAACGTGGTCAACCAAGCTCTTCTAAAGTATCCAGCAATTAGCCGAAATTTCTGCGAAATCTTCCGAATGCTCTTTGCGCCTGATTCACGTTACGGTGATCCAAGTCATCGTCGAGAGGTGCTCTTACCACAGGTTCGGCGGCACTATCTGGATACTTTGCATCCGGTTCAGGAAATCAACCACGACCTAGCCTTTCGACATCTACTGAGCCTGCTGGAAGCTACCCTGCGAACGAACTTCTTTCAGAATATTGGTCGGCACAACACACTGCTGGCGCTCAAGGTTGCTTCGGGTCAGGTCGAGCAAATGCCCATTCCTACACCTTATCGAGAGATTTATGTCCACGATGTCAACCTTGAAGGGACACATCTACGATTTGGACCAGTGGCTCGCGGTGGCTTACGCTGGTCGGATAGGCCAGAAGACTTCCGCACAGAAGTATTGGGATTGGTCAAAACCCAGCAGACCAAGAACGCGGTGATTGTTCCAGTTGGTTCCAAGGGAGGCTTTGTCATTAAGCAGTTGCCAATTAGTCGAGAAGAAGCGCAGGCTGTGGCCAAGGAGCAGTATCAACGCTTTATTCACGGATTGTTGTCGGTAACAGATAATCGGGATGTGGATGGACAGGTACGTCCTCCGAAGCAAACGATCTGCTATGACGATCCAGATCCCTATCTTGTTGTAGCTGCGGATAAGGGGACCGCAACGTTCTCTGATCTGGCCAACTCTGTTTCTGAAAAGACCGGATTTTGGCTAGGTGATGCCTTCGCTTCGGGAGGATCCCATGGTTACGATCACAAGGTTGTTGGGATCACAGCAAGGGGAGCGTGGGAATGCGTCCGTCTGCACTTCTTGGAGCGAGATCATAATATCCAGCAGGAGCTGACCACCGTGATTGGAATCGGAGATATGAGCGGAGATGTGTTTGGCAATGGGATGTTGCTCAGCAAGGCTTTACAGCTGAGGGCTGCCTTCAACCATCAGCATATTTTCCTCGATCCCAATCCAGACCCCGGGACAAGTTGGCAGGAGCGTAAACGCTTATTCGAACTACCTCGCTCTACTTGGCGGGATTATGCATCTGATCAGATCAGTGAAGGTGGTGGAGTATTTGACCGCCGTGCCAAGGAGGTTCAGCTGTCTTTGCCTGTTCGTGAGATGCTGAGAGTCGAACTAGAGGTGATGACAGGTGAGGAACTCGTACAGGCCATTCTGCGAATGCCCGCGGATCTTTGTTGGTTTGGTGGGATTGGGACATATGTGAAGGCTAGTCCGCAAAACCATCTTCAGGTTGGTGATCAAGCAAATGACTTAGTGCGAATCAATGCAGGAGAGCTACAGGTAAGGGTGATTGGTGAGGGAGCAAATCTTGGTTTGACTCAGGCTGCACGGATCTCCTTTCATCAGCAGGGTGGGGCATTGAACACGGACGCGATCGATAATTCGGCTGGTGTCAACATGTCGGACTATGAGGTCAACCTAAAGATTCTGCTGCAGTTGTTATTGCGTGAGAGAGCGGTGTCCAATGTGGAGGAGCGTAACCAATTACTTGAGAATGCCACTGCGGAAGTTGCTGAATTGGTGTTGGCGAATAATCGTGGTCAACATCGTTTGATCTCCATGGATCAGCTTCGATCTCGCCATGATTTCCGGGCGTATCGCCAGTTGATTCACCTGCTGATTGAACGAGGAATGAACGACCGCAGCGAATACATTCCAGACGTAAAGCAACTGGGGCAACTGGAGCAAGGCGGAGATGGACTGCCACGTCCGGTTTTGGCTGTCCTGCAGGCCTATGTCAAAATGTACCTCTATGATGAGTTGTTGGCGTCTTCACTAATTCCTGCATTCACAGGTGATGAGACCTCAGTACTTTACGATGAAATCTACTTGGGATACTTGCCGGGCTCCTTTAGAGATCGATTCCCTGAGGAAGTCCTCCATCGTCATCCTTTACGAAGAGAGATCATCGCCACTGTGCTGACCAATCGGTTGATTCAACACGCTGGCTGTACGTTTTTCTTTAATTTGCAGTCAAGCAGTGGATGTGATCTGACCACATTGGTGGAGGGATATCTTGCCTTGGAAGCCAGCCTCGAACTACCAACTTTGCGAACACAATTGCAGGAGGCATCAGTCTCGGAAGCTGTGCGGTATGAGGCATTCTTAGCAGTGGAACAAACACTAGGGTTGTTACTGGAGAACTTGGTGCAGACCAACTCGGCCCCAACCTTGTCCAAAGTGCAAACCCTTGCGGAATTGTTCAAGGAACTATGCTCTTTGCGAGGGGATCACCCGGAGAGCTTAGAGAAGTGGGAAAAAGCTGGTTTTACTCCTGAGTTGGCCCAAACTCTAATTGGATTCGAACAGTTGCGTTCTGCGCCAGCGATTCTACAACTGTGGCAAGAGACGGAAATGCCAATTGCCCAAGCTCAGGAGCGCGCGCGCGGGCTGAACGATTTGCTCCAGCTAGATTGGTTGGAGCAAGCACTGGAACAGCTATCCCTAACTAATCAGTGGGAGCAACTCCAACAGGAATTACTACTGCAGAGTATTCAAGCCCAGCAGCTTCGGTTATTGCGCTTGCTTCACCATTCTGTACATTCTTCTAATACTCCATTCTCCAGAGAAGAGTTACCGAAGAAAAATGTAGAAGAATCAGTCAGAGAATCTTTGGAGCAAATCAACTACAAAGCTTTGGGAGCGTATTTGGAAGTGATTGAGCAATTCCAGCAAGTGGGAACCCCTGATTTAATCATGCTGACTGTGGCAGTCCAGCGGCTACAAGCGATTAGTTAGTGATAAAGATTTGCAAGTCACTGGCAGACGTTCCGGGGAAAATAAGTCAATAAATCTATTTTTCCAATAGCTTTTACATTGCAAAAGAGAAAAAGTGGTTTACCTCCATCAAGATATCTCTTTTAGGTGGGACTATACCAAAAGATAATCCGTTTTTAGGATCAGCTGGTGCGTTGCCTGAGATCTTCACCTACGGTCATCGTAACCCGCAGGGCATTCACTACAATTCAACTGATGGCCAGGTCTACATTGCTGATCATGGTCCAAAAGGTGGAGATAAAATCAATAAATTAATTGCGGGAAAAAATTATGGTTGGCCAGTAGCCACCTGTGGCAAAGACTATAATGATGAAAAGGTAGGAATAGGATCTCGGTATTCTGGTGTTGAAAAACCTCTGCACTACTGGGACCCATCGGTAGCTCCCTCCTCACTCTTGATATATGGTGGGAAAAATTACCAGAACTGGAGAAATAGTTGGTTTGTTACGACCTTGAGAGAGAGGACTCTGATCCGATTTGTCAGAAGTGAGAATCAACTCATTGAAGAACGTCTTTACCGAAACCAATTCGGTCGAATTCGAAAAATCGAGATCTCCCCGGCTGGAGATTTGTTTTTGCTGACAGATGGGGTAAGGGCAGTCTGATCAAAATTCTTGGAAAAAGTCGTTGATTGCTCTCCTCAAACATAAGCGCTTTTAAGATCAAGGGGTTTCCGTTGTTGTCTAATTTTGTTGGCACTCTTAAGTATCCTAGCGCTAGGCATTTCCCCTGGAATTTTGGTTTATAAAGTTCCTCGACTTGATCTTGGATTGATCAGCTTAATCGCTTTCCTCATGTGCGCTTATGACTTCTATCTATCCATTAAGACCAACGAGGCGCGCTAGACGAATTTCACTTTCAATGAATAGGTTGCTTGATTAGTATTCTTCTCTTTCTCTTCAACCAGAGCAGCCAACTCGCCAGCAAAAGCAGGGGAGGAGCCACAACCATGTTCAGCGATTCCCAGCCGATTTGATTTTGTAGGATTCCCGCCAGTAGTGAACCACTTGCTGCTGACCCAAATACCAGAACGTCATTAACTCCCTGCACGATTGCCTTCTCCTCGGGTCGATAGGTCTCTGTTAGCAGAGTTGTCCCCGCAATGAACATGAAATTCCAGCCGATTCCCAACAGGATTAAGGCCGACCAGTAAGAAAAGAAGAACTGCCCCTGTACGTTGATCAGAATACAAAGCAGATTCAGTCCAATTCCCATCAGCATGATGTTCTTTCCACCGAAACGCTGAATCAGATTCCCCGTGAAAAAAGAAGGCATAAACATGGCGATGACGTGCCACTGAATGACAAAGGCTGAAGCAGAGAAAGAGTGATGATACGCCTGCATTGAGAGTGGAGTTGCAGTCATGATCAGAGACATTGCTGCATAGCCTAGGGCAGCACTGAGGATGCTGATTTTCCAAGAAGTCTGACGCATGATTTGCCAGAATGGGCGTGTTCGTTGTTGTTGTTCGCTGGCTGTGATCTGCGGCAGATCTACCAAATGTAGTAGTAGCAAAACCATTATGTAGAGGCCGATCAGGGTTTGATAGCCTCCCATGAAAGGGGATCCGTCTACCCAATCTTTGGTCAGGAAGGCAATTCCAGGTCCAAGAATTCCAGAAAAAATTCCCCCAAATAGTACCAGAGAGATGGCTCTTGCCTTGTGTTCTTCTGGAGTCACCTCAATCGCTGCAAATCGATAAAGCTGCCCAAAACCGAGCAGGCAGCCGATTAGGTAGCTACCTAGGCAGAAAAGTAAAAAGCTTTCGGATTGAATTGCATAGATGTTCAGTAAAGCTCCGAGCAGCCCAATCACTGTTCCCAAACGAAAACCGTTGCGTCGCCCAATCTTCTGCATTAGCAGGGAAGCTGGAATGCCGCTGCTCATGGTGCCAAGCAAATTTAAAGACAGTGGCAGCGTCGCCCATGCAGGATTTTCAGCAATGCGCTGTCCCACCAAGGCTGCTGCTGAAATTGTCAGGCTCCCTGATGTTCCTGCGAGGGCAAAGCAAAGCCCCAACCAGCCAACTGCTGCTGGAATCCCTACAAACCATCTTCGTAAAAACAAGCTCAATTCTGAAAGCATCCAAATACTCAAATAATTTGAAATATGCGGCGAAAAAGCGTTAGGAACATAGGAAATTCAAACCGCAGCACAAAAAGATATTTTTTTGCTGAAAAATTCTCGTACAAGACCCCTGTGGGATCAAGCGAGAAGAGTGAGATAAGATCAAAACTAATTTTTTGACAAATGAGTGATCAGGTTATGACGTTCAAAATGAGGAAATAAACTGAAGTGACTCTTCCTGATTTTAGGAGCCTGTTTGCTAAATCTGATTGACTCGTCAGGTTAGTTGAACAAGGCTCTGTTGTCGTCAAACATTAGAAGTAGTGCTCAGTAGAAAAAGTCTGAACAGGCTACTATCAATTAGAATACGGAGGTTGCAGATAAAAATGATCATGCGGTCTTACCCGAATGACTGGGTAAGTAATTCGATGAGGTACAAGCATGGAGTTGACAAGGCTCCCACTGGAAAGGTTCATATGCTTGGTGCAGAAGTACAAGGGACCTGTAATTGCACGATTGGGCCTTACAGCAACCCTGTACTTGAAGTTGGGGATACGGTCATTGCCGAGACGCAGGATGCCTTCGAAGGAAAGATACGATCTGAATTCGACAAGCCCTCAAAACTACTGAAGGTGCCGTTTCTGAATCCGCAGTGCGGCCCCATTATGGTCAAAGGTGCATAGCCGGGAGATACGATCTGTATCCACATCGAGAAGATGGTGCCGAGCGGTGATCAACCTTGAGGTACTTGCTGCATGATTCCAGAATTTGGTGGACTGACTGGAACCAATTTGACAGCAACATTGAATGATCCGTTGCCAGAGATTGTCCGTAAAATTCATGTGGATGAAGAAACTGTGCACTGGAGTGATAGGGTCAAGCTACTCTGCCGGCCCCACATTGGCACGCTGAGTACTTCGCCAGAGATTGATTCAATCAATTCCCTAACACCGGATAGCCACGGTGGAAACATGGACTTGCCTGACATGGGGCTAGGTATGGTGACCTATCTACCCGTTCGAGTCGAAGGAGCTAGGGTGTTCATAGGAGACGCTCACGCCTGTCAGGGTGATGGGGAAGTTTGCAGGGTTGCTGTTGAATATTCGACCTTTACTATCTTCACTATTAATGTGATTAAAAATCAAGACATCGAGTGGCTACGCTTAGAAGTAGATGACTTTATCATGGCGATTGGTAGCACCCGCCCCTTAGAAGATGCTTGTAGAATCGCCTATCGGGAATTGATCTATTG
>MDTD01131717.1_pt1 | contig 25016 bp, 26 predicted proteins | sample 811221 | NCBI WGS metagenome assembly MDTD01 (sample SAMN05326646, study PRJNA326480) | marine metagenome | isolation source: seawater | place: Pacific Ocean: South West | collected 2011 | reverse complement strand
TTCTTAGATTACTTTTTTTTTTATATTTCTTTATAAGCCCATCTTTGTGGAAAGGGCAGAATAAGAACTTATCAATTTTTGTATTATTAAGATTTAATTTTTTTTGAATATGTTTATGAACAGAATAAACATCTTTTATTTTAAAAAAACCTCTAGCTACACCAGATTGATTAGATACTATTACAACTTTATAATTCAATTTTTTTAAATATTTAATAGCTTTAATTGCTCCTGGTATCCATCTAAAGTCACTAACTTTTCCAATATAACCATTGTTAATATTTGATTTATTTATAACACCATCTCTATCTAAAAAGGCTATTTTATACATTTTTAATTATTTTTATTTGACCATTATTAATTTCAATTATCTTATTGCACTTCCCTAAGATTTCTTTTTTATGAGATATGAAAAATATTGTTTTTTTATTCTTTAGTTTGTTTATATCACTCATTATCTTTTTTTCAGTTAAGGAGTCTAATGAGCTGGTTATTTCATCAAAAACTAAAATATCAGATTTTTTATAAAGTGCCCTAGCAATTCCAATTCTTTGTTTTTGTCCTTCAGAAACTCTAGATCCTCTTTCACCTACATTAGCATTTAATTTTTTTGGTAATTTACTGATAAATTTATTCAATTGAGTTTTTTTTGTAACTTCACTTATTCTTTTTGAATCAATTTCACTTGTAAATTTTCCAAAAGCAATATTTTCTTTAATAGATGAATCCAATAAAAAAGTATTTTGAGGGACATAACCAATTTTATCAATCCATTCCTTGGATTGATTTTCAACAATAATATTATCCACTAAAATTTTACCTGTATCTTGTCTGATTAAACCAATAAGTATTCCAACAAAAGTCGTCTTACCCGATCCACTTGGACCAATAATTCCCACATAATCATTTTTTTTAAATTTGATATTTATTTTTTTTAATATTTTTGTGTTCCCTTTAGAATACTTAAAGCTCAAGTTTTTAAATATTATAGACTTATTAAACTTAATTTTTTTTCCCTTTTTTTTCATATTAGTAGACTTAAGCTCAAACTCTTTTTTTAATTGATGTACTGTTTTTCTTGCAAAATTAAATGAAGCCAAAGACTTATACATGTGAACAACTGTTGGTCCAACTCTTAGAGCACTTATAAAGTAAAAGGAGGCTAAGGGTATTATAGCTATAAAATCATATCCTAATGAAAAATAATAAATACAAAAAAGACACAAAGTTAATAGAATTGCTGTTTCAAAAAATATTGTTGGATAACCTTGAAGATTTTCATGTTTTCTAGCAGACTCAAAAACATTCTCAATTGAATTATTGTAGTTTTTTAAAAAAAAATTTTCAGCATTGTAGACTTTTAAGATATTAATCGAAGAAAATGATTGTTGTAAATTTTTAACCCATAGACTTGAAAAATAATGCCTTTTCTTTCCCCAATTTACTATTGCAGACTTAGTAAATTTATTTAATAAAACAAATAAAAGGCAAAAAGTTAATACCGCATAGATTGTAATAGTGAAATTGACAATCAACAATAAAGTTAAAATACCTAAAAAAATTATAAATTTAGATATAAATACTAATAAGCTTATTATGGTACTCTGAAGAAGCAATAAATCAGTACTCAAATTCCTTATAAATTTTGAGGAATTGTTCTTTACAAAAAAAATATAATTTTGCGATAAATATTTTTTTAAAAGTTTATTTGATAAAATTAAAAAAAAATCTTTAAGAAATCTATTTTGAAACCTTATTGTATGAAGTAATATTAGATTTTTAAACAAAAAAACTGAAACTAAAAAAAATAATATAGTTGCTTCAAAATTTAATATTTTAATATTTTCAAAAATGATATTTGCAATTTTATCAATTATTGGAATAGATAAATTTATTTCGTTAGAAACACCATTTAATATCGGAATAAATAATCCTATACCTAAAGTTTCAAGTAAACCTCCAATAATAAATAAAAATATTAACCAATAAAAAGAGGAACGTTTCTCTTTTGGAATAAGTTTGAATATTATTTTAAACATTAATCAAATCTTAAAATGTTTTAAATCAGGATTTAAATCAAAAAAAAGATCATAAAATCTTTTCGTATACATATGCATTGCCCATTTACTTTTAAATCCATACTTTTTATGCATCCATTCCATGCCCTCTTCAACATACAGTTTAAGATTTTGGTCATACGGCTCTGTTTTAATTAGTTGGCTCTTATTAAGTAAATGATTTTCATTTTCTTCAATAAATATTTCAGAACTGATGGCAGATGCCCAGTCGTTCAAATAGCCTTTGGCAATCAGCTCACTCTCCATGCCATATCCCCTAAAATTATTTCCATCGAATAGAAAATTCATATAATAAGGTTTTTTATTGCTCATTAAATCTTCTATGAATTCCCGTCTTAAAAAAAATGCATTATTATGAATAAACCAAAAGTATTTTAATTTGTTTTTAACTAAATATTCTTTTTCACCCCAATTTTTTGAACATGGAGATAATAAACCAATTTTAGCGTTATTATCCATTATTCTTATAAACTTTTTTATAAATGAATTTTTTGGGACCAGGGTGTCATTTGTAACTAAAAAAAAATATTTATAAGTTTTAAATTTATTCTTTTTCCATAACTCACCTAAACCAAAATTCATTCCTCTTCCAAATCTCAATCCCTTTTTTTTTGCAGCTGACCAATCAGCTTTAAAATCACTATATTTTGATAAAAGTTTTTTATCTGAACCTGAATCTATGATGTAGATATCTGCATACTTTTTATTATATCTAAGTATTGTATTTCTCAATTTTTCTGTGACTTTAGGTAAGTTTCTATTCAGAATTAATACTGCTACTTTTTTTGAAGTCATCATTTTACTAAATTAAATGCTTTTAAATATCTCAAAATACTTGCTTTAATATTTTCTTTTAAATAAAGGTCGAAATTGATACCTTTTTTTTTAAGATTAAAATTTATTTCATCCTTTAAACTCAAAAATAATGGTGTTGAAAAAATATAATGACCAGAAATAATTGATTTCTGATAATCAGATGCCTTAGTATTTGGCAGCATCCATTTCCTCCATTTGTAAGACTCATACGATGCTTTTAAAAATTTTTCTTTTAAAGTTTTTAAATTATTTTTATTCAAAATTTCAATAATCGATACTGTTTCAGTGACACCAAACTCCGGAGCTACATTAGCAGCATGAATTCCTATTTTTGGATGCCATTTCAAGCTATCAGATGATAAATAATCAGCATTATGTTCCTTCATGTATATTTTATATTCGTTACAAATTTCAATCATCTTAGGTAATTGAATTTCAACTGGTAATTCATTTTTGACTCTTAACGGTGATTCAAATGAGCCAATGTTTTTTGTTTCCATAACTTTAGTGCCTGATTGAACCACAACAAAGGAAGGTAATTGAAATTTTTTACTATTACAAAAATTATAAAATAAATTTAAAGTTTTTTTTAATTCAATTGGCGTATTTGTACTTCCGTTCTGCTCCTCAGTTCCAATTTCAAAAATAATTCTTTTTTTTAATTCACGAGATTTATTGACGCAAAAACTATAAAGTTCACAAAGTCTTTTGAAAGAACTTTTAAAATCAACATTCTGATGAACATCAACACTGGTATCGATATGAATAATATTAAAATCATTTTGGATATCTCTCTCAAAAGAAAGCTTGGCAGACTCCATGGCATCTTTAAAATTATATCTATTTTCAATTTCAATATTATTTTGCCATGGCCCACCATGGTCTCTAGCTAAAATTATGTTTCTTTTTTTATCTTTCGATTTAACGTAACTAGAAAATTTTTTAGTATCCCAATTATTCACATATCCACCTCCAAAATCTTTACTGTCAATTTGACGTCTACTTGCAATTAAGATTATTGGAATATTATATTTGTTTGAAAGTTCTATAGAGGCATCAACACAATTTAGGCTCATAGGGCCAACACCTAAAATAGTTTTTTTATTATTTACTAAATTTTCTAACTTTTTAATTATTTTCATTGTATTAAAATTTAACTATCTGACCTTGCTGTAGTTTTTAATGCTTCCAATATCTATTAACTTTTTTTTTGTATGATAGCAGTAAATTTTTTTTTTTATTTTAGGTATAATGTCTTCAGAAAAATTTTTTGCTCTTGAAAAATTATTTTTGTATAAATCTAAAAAAGATTTACTTAGAACATATATCGCTGCATTAGCCTTTTTTTCTAATCCATTTTCTAAAAATTTTGGTTTTTCAAAAAAATCTAAAACAAGGTTTTTTTTATTCACTTTAAATATACCACAAGAAGAAACATCATTAGTGGAAAATGTTAAAGCAGTCATAATTGTATTTTTTGGTCTATTTCTGTGTTCTCTAATCAAGTTTAATAATGATTCTTGACAATAGTTATCTGCATGAATCAATAACCCTGTTTTGTTTTCATAAAAGTTTATATTTTTTGTTAATGTTCCAGCAGTGCCTAACAATTTTTTTTCATAACTAAGCTCTATCTTTAAATTAAAATTATTTTTTTGTAGAAAATTTTCTATTTTTTTGCTCAAATAATGAGTATTTATTAGCACTTTTTTAATATTTGCTCTTTCTAATTTTTTTAGCCATATTTTCAGTAATGGAACACCTCTTACTTTAATTAAACATTTAGGTGTGAACTTTGTAAATGGCCTTAATCTTTTTCCATAGCCGCTTGCTAACAAGATAGCATTCATATTCTAATTTATATTATATCCTTGAAATTAATAGGTACATTTCCTACCTGACTTACTTGGATTGCAGAAGCAATTGAACCTAGATAGCTTGCTTCCCAAATATTAAATTTACATGCCAGAGTCATTGCGCTTGCTATTAAAAGTGCATCACCTGCACCTGATATATCTTTTGGAAAATCATTCAAAGGAAGAATTTTATCATTATCCCACTTATTTTTTTTAAATGTATGTATTAAAATTCCTTCACTGCCTAATTTCAAAATAATATTCTTAACTGAAGTTTTTTTTCTCAATTCTTCAGCCAAAATAATTAATCCATCTTGATGATTTTGAGTTCCGATTCGAGCCTCATGTTCTGTAGGAGTCAATAAGTCCACATTCTTAAATTTAATTATATCACCAATTTGAGATGAAGACTGGGAGTCGGCTGCAATTAATTTGTTATGCTTTTTTGAAACATCAATAATTTTTTTTACTAACTCTCTGGGTAAACAACCGTAATTAAAGTCTGAAAAAACGATTAAATCATATTTTTTTACATTTTTATAAAATTCTTTAAAAATCTTATTTTGTAAATTTTTTGAAATTGAATTTTGTCTTAAATGACTAACTCTCATAACAGTTTTTTCTGAACTTCTAAATTTTTGTTTAAGTGTAGTTGGTCTAGTGCTATCAGAAAAAACTTTCAAATTTACTTTATAATTTTCAAGTTTTTTTTTTGCAAATTTAAATAAATCATCCTGACCTGCTACACTATAAAAATCGACTTTTGCACCTAAATTTTTTGCATGTGCGGCTACTATGCCTGCGCCTCCAATAAATTTTGTTTTATTAATGGGACTAATTACTAAGGTAGGATCCTCTTGTGACATTCCCAAAGGTTCACATGTAATATATTCATCAATTATTAAATCGCCCATTACACATACTTTCAAATTTGAAATTTTTTTTATAATATTTCTAATTTTTGAAATTTTAATAGATCTTCTATTTAGAAAACTTTTAGGTGTATTCAAAAGTAAATTAGATTTTAAACTTTGCTCATTTTTGAGCAACTCGACAGATGAAAACATTTTTTCACCCGAATTAAAAATTAGAGTGCCTCCATATTTTTTTAATTCATTATTTTCTTCATTAAACATATTTTCATACTCCTTCCCTTTAACAACAATGGAAGGTTTGTTTTTTCTTATATAATCTTTTGGTGGAAATTTTAAAATGAAGGCTTCATCAACCCAGCTAATACTCTTGAGACTATTTAATCTATCTTTTTCGTCTACATAAACAGCTCCAAAAGCTAGCTTATTACTCTCAACACCTACAACTAAATGATCGCCGCATTCTTTGGCAAATTTTAATAATCGTAGATGACCGGGATGTAAAATATTAAAACGACCAGAAACAAAAACTATTTTTTTTTTCATAAAATTATATTTAAATTAAATCTACGTATTTTTTTAAGAAAAAATATGGCAATCTTAACTTGATATTTTCAAGAAGGTATTTGGCATATTCTTTTTTTCCTAAAGAATTAAAAAAGGCTTTATTTAACTCATAATTTTCATTTATTTCATTGAATTCATTCTTTATTAAATTTCTCATTTCAATGTAGGCATTGAGAATTTCGTCATTAGCATTATTTACTGTTTCCAGGCCTTGATTATTAATAAAATTTTCCTTCTGATGAATGTTAAAATTTAAATTTGAGATCTCTGAAAATTTTAGAAACTTGCCACTACTTTTATCTCGTATTAATTTTGGCATAATTATCGAATTTTTTGATACATAGCTGAGTTGCCCTAAATTTAAAGGTGCATAGTTAATATGTAAAAGAGGTTTTCTTAAAGTTGATGATACTGCTGCTAATCCTGTAGTTCCTATTATTGTAAATCTAGAATGACTTTGAAGCAGGATGTCTTTTTTGAAATTACTTTTTGTTCCTGTCATATCAAGATATTTTGAATTATTTTTTTGTTCATTATTATTAATATGCATTCCTATTCTAATTGGAATTAGTCCATCCGCATCAATCTGTTTTATTGTTAAATCAAAATCCTTAAAATCAAAATTTTTGTAACTTAGAAAATTTTTATCTTTTGCTATTTTTTTACTAAAAAAATCATCTCTATTGTGCAGACATATAAAATCTTTATGAATATTATTTTCCCTCATAAAATCTTTTTTGTTCTGGTCTACTATGAAATATGATTTAGAAAAATATAATTCTGTAAAATAAGGCTGAATATCATTCCAATCTAGAATAAATTTTTTTAATTTAACATTATAATTTGAGGCATTGATAATTCTTTGTACAAAATTACAAAAAAAAATTTTTTTATTTTTGCTCCACAAACTAATTGCGTAATTATTAGAGATTTTTCCGTTTAGAAAAATGAATAAAAAATAATTTTTTTTTTTCTTTTCGAGAAGATGAATGCTTTGATCAATATTTGTAAGTAAATGACCAATTCGCGACGCCTCAATCTTCACAAAAATAAATTTTATCCCAATTACAAAAAAGATATTTAAAATAAGATTTAAAATAGAAGCAATTAATTGCTTAAATTTTTTCATTTTATCAATTTTAAAAATTTAATTTTAATTATTTGTGTTTGATATTGGTTTCTCTATAAATGGATACATTTCAGATAAAGGCTGAGGCTCAAATAAATTATTTGAATTTTTTTTGTATCCTTGCTTAAATAAAGATGGTTGATTTTCGTTAGTTAAAATTTCACATACTATAGGACCTTTGCTGTTTAATAATTTTTTTATTACTCTATCTGAGTTTGAATGATCTTTTAATTTAATATATTTGACACCAAAGCTTTTAATTACTTTTTCAAACTTTGGAAATGTTAGGTTAAATTTTGGGTGAGTTCCAAAATACCTTCCACCTAAAAATTCTTTTTGTGTATGTCTTATTGCTAAATAACCATTATTATTTATCAACAGAATTATTGCATTTATTTTATCTTGTACGATTGTTTGAAGGTCTTGAATATTCATCAAAAAGCTTCCATCTCCAATAATGCAAATACATTTTTTAAATTGTTTGGATTTAAACACTCCAATTGTTTCTGCTAAGCCAGTACCCATTGAAGAAATAGATGATGAACAAATCAATTTATTACCTTTATTAATATGCGAACTCTGAAAAGCAGAGTACAAAGCTGTACCACCACCATCAGCAATTATACAAGTTTTTTCTTTTATAGATTTTGTTAAAGTATTTATGAATTTATTAGAATTTGGTTTATTTTCTACTTTTGGTTCATACCAATTTAATCTTTTATAACGGTGAAATTTTTTTGGATCGGCATTAAATTTAATATTCTTATTTAAAAAAAATGAGAAGAAATTTTTTACATCATCGTTAATTTTCATATCAAATTTAACATTTAAATGACTTAATTCATCTTTATCAATATTAACAATTATTTTCTTTGCTGTAGGAGCATAACTTTCATAAAGAGTTGTGGTATGTGGTATTGCAAGATGAGTGCCTAAACAAACAATCAAGTCAGAATTAAAGACTGCTTTATTTGCTCCTCTTTGACCACTCATTCCAATAATTCCCATATGATTACTAAAATTTGTAGGCTCAATATCAGCAGAATTCCATGTTGTTACAAATGGTAGGTTAAATTTTTTTATAAACTTTTTAAATAACTTCTCATTAGTTTTTGATTTGACACCAGCGCCCACAATCAAAATTGGTTTATTTGAAAATTTAAAATACTCATAAACTTTTGAGTATTCTTTATTTTTTGGTTTTATTTTTGTTTTTTCTCTTTTTATTAAATCTAAATCTTTTGATTTAAAATCAATATTAGACCACTGTATATCAAGAGCCACGTCCAACCAAACTGGCCCTGGTCTTCCTTCTGTACAAATTCTCGCTGCTTTAGAAAGCTCAGATAAAAAGTTCTCCTTCTTGTTTATAAATTTAGTGTACTTAGTAAGTGGTTTGACTATATCGCAAATATTGACTTCTTGTGTTCCTACTTGTCTAACTTTTTTCCCATAACTAACATGCGTACTTCTTGCTTGACCACTTATAAATATACAGGGAATCGAATCTTGCCAAGCTGCCATTAAGCCCGTAATGGCATTGGTTGATCCAGGACCGGTAGTAAAAATTGCACATCCAATATTTTGTGTTGCTTTTGCATAAGATGTTGCTGCAAGAGCAGCACTTTCTTCGTGATGGTTGTAAGTAACATTTATGTTGAGTTTCTCTAATGAGTCAAAAAAATGTACCACAGCACCTCCCTGTAAACCAAAAACTTGTTTAATATCTAATTTTTTAACAAATCTAGCAAATACGTCGGTGAGTTTCATAAAATCTTATTTAAAAAAAGTATCAGACATATAATGTTTTGAGTGTCCACCATCAGCATGAATTATGCTACTGTGAAAGAATGATGCATAATCTGATGATAAAAAAACAATTATACCAGTGGTCTCATCCATTGTCCCGAATCTTCCAAGCGGAACTCTGTTTTTAAAATATTTTTTTGCATGTGAAGGATTTTTTTTAAGAATATTCTTCCAATGTCCTTTTTCAGTGTTTACGATTCCTGGTGCTACAGCAGTCATTACTATATTTCTTTTTTCTAAGGCTAGCGCTCTTCCGACACTTTTTGTGTAAGCAGTGAGAGCGGCTTTGGATGCATTAAAAGTAGATGGCCCACTAATTTCCATTCCAGCTACTGAAGTTATATTAATAATTCGTCCCCAATTCTTTTTTTTCATTTCAGGCACAAATTCGTTTACCATTTCAACTGAGGTAAAAAAGTTTAAATTCATAACTTTTTTCCAATCTTCAATTTTTGAAAAAGGATCTTTTTTATTTAATGTGTGTCCAATATTATTGATTAAAATATCAATTGTACCAAAATCTCTCTTAAATAATTTATAAAGTTTTTTTACATTATTTTTTTTTGAAATATCAATATTATACCCTTTGTGAATTTTTGGATTGTTTAAAAGTTTTAATGTTCCATTAATTGATTTTTGACTTCTACTCGTGAATGCTACTCTAGCTCCAGCATCCGATAAAGCTTTTACGATATATCTTCCTATCCCAGTTCCGCCACCTGTAACTAGAGCTATTTTTTTATTAAGATTAATTTTCATTTCGAAATAAATTTAATAATTCTTTGTTTAATTTTATTTGAGGACAATTTCAATATCTTTATCGCACTTTCCTGCTTTCCTGATTTAACTATAAAATTTTCTCCGAGATTTAATTTTAGAAATTTATTACTGGTTTTAGCTTCTAAAAAAGTTTCTGATACTACAGATGTAAGACCACCAATATTTGAATGCTCCTCTAGAATTGCAACATATTTAAATTTTTTGAGAATTTTTTTCAAGTTTTTTTTATCTATTGGTTTTATTGAGTGAACACTAAATAGAGCTGGATAAATTTTTTTTTTTATTAAGTAGTTTAATTGCCTCATATGCATTGATCATAATATTTCCCGTCGCAATAATACAAATTTTTTTTCCTGCTACTATTTGATTTATTTTTCCAAGTTTTGTTTTGGGTAATTTTTTGTATAAATTCCTTTCACCTTTTTTACCAAGTCTTAAATATGTTGGTTGAGATTTTTTAATAATTTGAGGAATAAGAGATTTTAGTTCAAGTGGATCTGCAGGAGAAATAATATTTAAATTAGGAATACTTCTTAAAACTCCAAAATCTTCTGTAGCATGATGAGTTGAACCTAGATCCGCATAACTTAGACCTGCACCTACGCCGACAACTATTACCCCTAGATTTGGATAACAGATATCAATTTTGATTTGTTCTAGAGTTTTATAAACATTGAAAGTTGCGATTGTGTAAGTTATTGGTATGTAACCTTTTAAAGCTAGTCCAGCAGCAACCGTTGTCATATTTGCTTCAGCTACTCCACAATTGTAAAATCTATCTGGAAATTTTTTAATAAAATTATCAAAAAGTTTATATCCTATATCGCCAGCAAGAATAACGATTTTTTTATTTTTTTCTGCGATGCGGGTTATTTCCCTAACAAACATATCTCTCATAACTTATTTAAAACCCAATTGTTTTTTAGCAATCTCAAACTCTTTTTTATCTGGAGATCTATAATGCCAAAGATTATTATCCTCCATAAAGGAAATACCTTTACCCTTAGTTGTTCTGCAAATAACCACTGTTGGTTGATTCTTTTTACTTAATTTAAATAAACAATTTTCAATTTGTCTTAAATTATGTCCATTGACTTCAAGAACTTTCCAACCAAATGACTTCCATTTTTCTTTTATAGGTTCAAATTTCAATACATTGTTTGTCCTTTCAGTAGCCTGCCACTTATTACAATCAATAAATATAATCATATTTTTAAGTTTTTTTCCTGTAGCAAACATTGCAGCTTCCCAAACACTACCTTCATTACATTCTCCATCGCTCATGAGGACAATATGTTTGTTTTTTTTTCTACTTATTTTATCTCCTAATGCTAGGCCTGCAGAATAAGAAAGGCCATGTCCCAGAGAACCTGAGGATACAAGAACACCTTTAGTTTTTATATTTGGATGTTCCTCAAGATAACTTCCAGGTTTACAATATTTTTTTAACGCATTTTTGGAAATGTATTTTTTTTTTTGAAGTACACAGTAAAATGCAGGCGCTGCATGTCCTTTGCTAAGAATAAAAGTATTTTTTAGTTTTTTTTTATCATTTATATTTGCTCCTAGTCCATATCTTGAAAAATAAATTGCGACCAAAATATCCACACATGATAACGAAGATCCAAGATGTGAGGTTTTGCTATTGTGTATTAATTTTAGCAATTCGAACCTTACCTCTTTTGCAACTTTTTCAAGATTTTGTGTTCTTATCATGCTTTAAATTTAAAAAGTTGTAGTAGGTAATAAAATTATATCTGCTTTTTTTCTTCCAAGTATTTCTACTAATTTTCGTGATGTGATTGATGAGGCAATCGGAGCAATTAGACAAACGGCATTAGTCAAGTCAGTTTTTTTTAAAGAAATAATTTTTGTATTTATACCAGGGAAATATTTATTAATTTTTCGTTTATCATCGTCTAGTATCCCATTAGCTCTACTCATAATATTTCCCATATGATAATTAAGAAGTGGGAGCATAAGTCCAGCTCCAATTACATAGAATTTTTTTTTACCAATATGATCCTCTATTACTTGTTTGTAGGAATTTAGATGAGTCTTAAAATTTTGATAAGACTTTTTTAGACTAGTGTGAATAATCTTATTATTTTTTTTAATTGTTATTTGAGATCTTATTTTTGAACTTTTTAGAGTAAAATAAATCATTAATGCTCCGTAGTGAAGATTATTGTATTCAAAATTTATTATTTTGCCTCCTAATTTATCTAAAATTTTATTAAAGGATTTTATTGAAAAAAAGTTAAGATGTTGATTATGTATTTGATCATAACTGTTACTTGCAACTAATCTTTCAACAGAGGGGAATTGAAAGAATATTTTTGTTTTTACTGACGCTACTGAAAGAACATTTTTTAAAAATCGTTCAATATTTTCTACATGTTCAAGAGTATGACTACATATTATTGCATCATTGTCTTTAATTGAATATTTATCAATTATTTTTTCATTAAAAAAATCTTTAATTACCCTAATTTTTTTTAATTTTTTTGGTATCTTAATAACTGGATCTATTCCAATAAGTTTATTAGATAAATGATGAAATTTTTGTAGTAAATAAAGATCATTCGACCCTATCTCTAAAATTGATTTATTCTTTTTTTTTATATTTTTATTTATAAAATCTATAAATACGTCATTTGAGTGAACAGCAGAGAAACTTTGAGTGGTAGAAAAAAAATAGTTAGATTTGTTATATAAATATTTTGAATTTAGTTGTTTTCCAAGAAACATGTGCTCACAATTTTTGCAAAAATTTATTTCCTGACTAAAAGAATATTTTTTTGAATTTTTATACTTATTAAGAAAAATTTCGGTTATAGGTAAATCTTTAAAGTATATACTCGATACATTTTTAGAATTTTTTTTTGTTCCACAAATACATCTATCGATTTTTTTAAACATAATTAAATTTTATTTTTTTTAAGAAATTTTTAACCTCATCTTTATTTTTCTCACTAGGGCTCCATGAAGGATATTTTACATCTATATTTTTTATAAACGGACCTGTGTATACCTCATGATATATGCACCATTTTGTTGTTGCTATTGGCATATGGTAAAATCCTTTTGACATTCTATAATAAAAATTTCTACCAGAGCTAAAACTACCCATTTTAATAATCTTTTTTACTTTTCCGAACTTATCAAATACGTAAACTTTCATTTTGCCTGAAATTACGTAATAAGACTCACTTTTTTTATTTGGATGAATATGAGGTGCAATGAAACTCTTTTTATTAAGTGCGATAATCATTTCATTTGTTTTTTCATTAGTGTTTTTATGAATGCAAATTCTAGCTCTCTTTTTTAAATTGTTCGAAGCTTTTTTTTTTAATCTATGAATAATATCTTTATTAAAAAAGACTAAATCTTTTTTATTTTGTATAACAAATTTATTCATAAAATATTATCCAAGTACTTAACCTTCTCTTTAATAGTTTCTAATGGAGATCTAAAGAAAAGATTTTTGTTTAATTCTTTTTTTTCTGATTGCAAATTATTTGTTCTTGCTCTTGGCTCATTATATTTAATTTCTGAAAATAAAACAGGTTCATAGCTCATTTTTTCTCCGTTTTTACTATTTTCTATTATTGTGTCTGCTAACTTAATTCTGGAAACGACCTCAGATGAGCATAAATGAAGTATTTTTTCATCTATTTTAAATAATATTTTTTCTATTGAGGCTGATAGATCATTAGTATGAGTTATTGTAAAAGAGTTATCTTTTGCCATTTTAGCTTTATCACCTAATAATGTTTTGTAAGTAAGTGTAACTACACACCTACTTTTAGAATTGATATCTACATTCCACCCTGTTCTTAATATATGATAATTTGAGCAGTTTTTAGCAAGATATTCCTCAACTAAATATTTTGTCTTACCGTAATAATTTAAAGGGTTTGGTTTACTACTTTCAACAATTTTTTTTTCAGAACCATCAAATATCTCTACTGAAGACATAAAATAAATTTTTGATCCAATTTTCGAAATTTGATCAATTAAATTCATGGTGTATTTTACGTTCAATTCGTAAGCTTTTTGTTTATTCTCAGCTATCCAAGTTGGATTGCCATAAGCTGACAAAATTATAAAGATATCTCTTTTGTTTAAATTTTTTGAAATTTTTCCTAAATCATCTTTTGTAAAATCAAATTTAATCATTCCTTGATTTGGATTCTTTGCATAAGTTGAGATTACTTTATAATCTTTTTTAATTAAATAAGAATGAAGGTTACTCCCTATAAGTCCAGAGCCTCCAATCAAAATTATTCTCGAGTCAGATTTATTATACATTTACCTAAAATTCTTTGTTTACGCATTTCTGAAAAAACGTCATTTATATCTTCAAGAAAAATTTCATCAGTAATTAAAGATTTTGAGTCATATCTTTTATTATTCATTATCCGTAAATAATCGATTACGTCTTTATCTGGAACAAAGTCTCCACCTTTACAACCTATCAAGCTTTTTCCAAGATTTATATCAAGTGTATAAAATTTGGCTTTTTGGCTAAAGTGGGGAACTCCAATTAAAATTTCATTGCCCTTTTGATTAAGACATTCAAAACCTTTAGAAATCACATCAACATTTCCAGTACATTCAAAAAATTGATCTATTTTTTCAGGAAAAACATTTTTAATTTTATTAAGAAAATTTTGATTTTTAGAATTTATTAAAAAATTCGCACCAAATTTTTTAGCGATTTTTAATTTTTTATTATTTATATCAATAGCAATAATTTTTTTGACATTGTAAAATTTTAATGTCTTAATCAAGGCTAAACCAATTGCACCACATCCTGAAACAGCGACTACTTGACTATTTTTTAATTTTGCTAATTTTTTGATAGCTCCTATTGCAGTACTAGTAGTGCAGCCTAATAAAAGTGTTTCCTTTTTCTTTCTTAAATTTTTTTTTATTTTGGTAAGCCTATTTTCGGATATTATTGAGTAGTCACTAAAGGTTGTTATTGGCCCCGCATTTATTTTTTGATTTTTCAAAAAAAGTTTAGGTCCCATAGCTGATATACCAGACCCTGGCATCCAATGAAGAAGTACGTCATCATCTTTTCTTACTTTTTTTACTCCTGGTCCAATTTCTACAACATTACCAACAGCCTCGTGACCAAGTAAGTGAGGTAAGTATTTATCTTTTCCTTTTATTCCATCAATTTCACCGAGCTGTGAACCACAGATACCTGAATAAAAATTTCTTACTAAGACTTGTCCTCTCAGAAGTTTTTCTGGCAAGTCAATCCTCTTTATCGAAAGTGGCCCTCCCTGTTTAAAAAGTATGGCTGCTTTAATTGATTTTATTTTACCTATCATTCAAAATATATAAAAGAATAATCTCCTGAATATGAAGATTCTTTAAACCACCATTTCCATTCATCAGGTGTAAAAAAACATTCACAAGTTACCTGCCAATATAATAAATTTACTCTTTCATGTTCATTTCTGTAAGACTCAACACAAATGTATTTATTTTTTTTTCCAACTCTCTCAATTTCTCTTAGGGCTGCCTTAAGATCGAAACAATACAGGTTATGTAGAGTATTTAGTGAAAATACAAAATCAAAATACTCTTTTTTAAAAGGTAATTTATTAGCATGTCCTTGGACTAAATTTTTTTTGATTTCGGGTTTTGCGTTTTTTATCGCATAATCAGATATATCTAAACCTTTCACCTCTGAATTCGGTAAAAGTTTTTGAAATTCAAATAATAAAAACCCTTTTCCACATCCTACATCTAGGATCTTATCACCATCTTTAAGCTTATAATGATTTATCATTTTTTTTGCGATCGGTTCCCATCTCCCGTCATAGTGATAGCCTCCATAATTAATATCTCTAGAGCCATCCCAATAATCAAAATCCCATTTTTTTGCTTTTATAGCTGCTTCAGCTTTATTAATTTTATTTACCCTCTCTAGGTAATTTCTTTTTGTTTTTTTATGATGAGTGGTTATAAAATCTATTTCCATAATTAACTGATTTTCTTTTTTTTCATCCATTTAACAGTGTGACACTTATCATTAATATTTAACATATTTTTTTTATATCTCTCTATTATTTCAATTATAGCATCTTCAACTGAAAATTTTGGCCTGAAGCCTGTCTTCAAAAGTTTTTCTGAATTTTGTCTGTAAGATCTAGGGTCATTAATATTCTCTTTTATGTAAATTTTGACTGGGACATATTTTTTTACTAATTTTGCAATATCTAAAATTTTTAAATTTTCAAAACCAGCATTATAATTCCCGCTAGGTAAATTAGGATTTTTTATAAAGTGGACATATACATTTATTAGATCTTTAATATTTATGTTAGGTCTGATTTGTTTGCCACCAAATACGATTAATTTTTTTTTTATCAAGGCCTGGTACACAAACATATTTACACTTATATCAAGCCTCATTCTTGGTGAATAACCGCAAACTGTAGCTGGTCTAATTGAATGAATCTTAATTTTATCTTGATAACTTAGTAAAACTCTTTCAGCAACCATTTTTGTTTTATTATAAGTTGAAATTGGAACGGGAATAAGATCTTCAGTTACTTTTTTTTCTTTTTTAATTCCATATACGCTACCAGAACTTGCATATATAAATTGTTTTACTTTGTTTTTTATTGAAAATTCTACAATTTTTTTTGTTGCCAAAACATTAACTTCCCATGATAAGCTTTGATTTAATTCTACGCTAGGGTCGTTTGGGATATTTGCTAAATGAATAACCGTTCTAATATTTTTAAAAATATTCTCTTTAATATTCCTTATGTCTTGCTTGTATAATTTGAGATTTGGATGTTTTTTTAGATGATTGCCAAACCATTGATTATCAACAACTTTGACTTTATGACCTTCAATTAATAATGCCTCAATCAAGATTGTTCCTGTATAACCACAACCACCTGTTACAAGAATATTCATTATTTTTTATGTTTATATTGAAGTTTTAATTTTTTTAATTCAAAATAATTATTGTCAATCCAATTTTTTGTCAAAAAAAGACCTTTGTTAATTCCAACATATGGTTTCCAGTCTAATTTTTTTCTTAATTTTGATGAATTTAATTTATATGAATGATCTTTACCAATTCTATCAGAGCCTATTTTGCAAAGTTTATTAAATTCTACATTTTGTGTTTTTGCAATTTTTTTTACTAATTGTTTTATGGAAATAAAGTGTTTTGTAGAGATGTGGTAAGTTTCGCCAATTTTACCTTTTTCCGAAATAAGATAAGTTGCTCTTGAAGCGTCATCAATATAAATAAAAGATCTAAGTGATTTTCCACCACCATGAAGATTTAATTTAATATTTTTTTTTGAACACATAAAAGATTTTGGAATTATTCTATAAAGCTGTTGACCTGGACCATAAACATTAGCAGTTCGTGTGAATATTATAGGTAATTTATAATTTTGAAAAAATTTATATAAATGTGTATCCATAGTTGCTCTAGAAATCGCGTAAGGGGTGCTTGGATTAAAATTGTAATTTTCTTTTATTTCTTTTGGTGTACTCCCATAAACCTCTGGGGTAGTTACATGAATAAATTTTTTTATAAATTTATAATTTGAAAGATTTTTATACAATAATGTTTGAGAGATAATATTAGTATTATACCAATCCTCCGGATTTATCCAACTCTCAGCTACCATTCCTTGTGCAATGTAGTTAATAACTACTGTAGGCTTATGTTTAAAAATGATTTTCTTTAGTTTTTTAATATCTTTATTAATATCAATTTTTTTAAATAAAAATGATTTGTAATTTTTATTGTTCTTATATGGTAAAAAAAATTTTTTGATTTCTTTTGATCTGCTTACACCAATAACTTTATGATCTTGATCTAAAAGATAATTAATAATATTTGATCCTGAAAAAGAATTACTTCCCAATACAAGAAAGGTTTTTTTTTTAGATTTTGCCATAGCTCCGCACTTTGCAAAAAAGAGTTTTTACAATTAAAGTTTTCACAACGATTTTTATTTAGACTGGATAAAATAAAAATTCTTTTTTGTTAATTCTAGTTTTTAAATTACCAATCGAAATATCAATTTTATTTTTTTGCATACTTATTATTTGAAAAATTTGATTTGAAAAAGGACCAGATGAAAATCTGTATTTTTTATTAACAAGTATTTCAAAAAGATTTTGTGTGATAAAACCTTTATTATTTTCTAAACTCTTACAGTTTTCGATAAATTCTCTAATTTCTCTTTGTGATGAAACGAATCCATCCAAAATATATTTTAATCCTCGAGAAAACTTTATTGTATTAATTATTGTTGGATTTTTGAATTCTTTGTGATAGCAAAAAATATAATCTCCTAATAAATTAAACTCTGAATTTACTATCTTATTTTTTTTAAATTTATCGATTAATATTTTTGGAGAATATATTACAAAATCTTTACCTAATTTTTTTTTAAAATCATCTTTCAGAAAAGCAATTTTTTTTTTATCAAGTTTTAAAATTGTCCACATAATACTATTTGTCTAGCTCCTTTTTTAATTCATCGTATTCTGCGATTTTTCTCTTCATAAAATTTATCGTTAACTTAGTTTTTTCTGAAATTCCTTTTGGTGTTAAAATATATGCATATCCAATTTTATTTGGATTATTTTTAAAATTTTTTATTTTGATTAATCCTTTTTCTTTTAGAGCCTTTAGACAATAGTTTAATTTTCCAAGGCTAAACCCAAGCTCAGAAGCTAACTCTCTTTGAGAACTATTCGGCTTAGATTTTATTACCCTTAATACTTCAAAATGATCAGAGTTGTCTTTTTTAAGATTGTTCATTTATTGAACAGCACATTACTTTAAATGGTAGATATGTAAAGATAAATGTTCATTAATTGAACATTATCATATTAAATATGGCTACTTTATTGCTAAATATAATTTTCTTCTCTAAAAAAGCTTATTTCTTGCTTATAATGAATATTTTTGTCAAAGTTTTTTAAAAAATTTGTGTTCCTCATCTCTCTATGTGGAAAATTTCTAACATTTAAAATTTTTAAGTTTTTAAAATCTATATCGATTTCAAATTTTTTCGCAATTTTCTTATATAGCTCAGTTTTACCTTTTTTAAGAAATCTTTTTGCACCTTTATAGTCTCCAATAGAAATTAAATTTAAAAGATTAGTCAAATCCATCGAAATACTTGAAAGTAAAAATTTCCTTTTTTCGAACTTATCCTGTGATTTAACTATATTACTGTCGAAAACTTGAAAATTTAAGCTGAATCTAGTTTTATTTACTGGTTTTGTAGCTCCATGGAGACAATAGTTATTAAAAAAGATTACATCACCTTTTTTAGTATAAACACTATTCTTATATTTTTTAAGAAGATTGTCTGCTGGTATAGGATTTTCGAAATAATTATAAAAACTATACTTATTTTTTTTATTAATTGGAAAATCATGAAGTCTAAGTTTTTTTGGAATATCAAAATAACATAGTGTTCCAGTTTTTTTTGATGTTTCTTCAAGAGGAATCCATATAGAGTAAAAACTTTTATTTTGAAATGATCTGTCATAATGTGGCTCTGTATAATATTCAGCCATTTTGTAATTTTTGATATTAGGCTCTTTCGGTCGACAATATCTAATATAAATTAAAGGATTTATAATAAATCTTTTTTTTGTTTTACTTGAAACATTATTTTTTATAAAAAAATTTATTCTATTCAGTATTTTTTTTACTAGCTTGTCATCAAAAACTCTGTAAGACAAAGCTCTTGAAGAAAAAGTTTCTTTAAACAAAGCTTTCTGAATTTTTTTTTTATTATAATCTTTTGTTAAATTCTTAATTTCTGAATTAATTTTTAATTTTATTTCATTAATTAATTTTTGACTCAAAATACCTTCAGCTTTATTTAAGACATATTTATCAAATTTAAATTTGTTTTTTATCATAATCTATAATTACGCTGTTTTTTTAAATATTTTATATTTTCCATTAAAAAATCAATATAAATTTTTATAAAAAAATAAACATTTAGAATAGATAAAAGTAAAGTTGCAATTCCAAACCATTCATATTGTCTCAGTAAACTTACTCCATTATACCCATAAAACATAAACATTGATAAAAAACACATCGAATTAATGATTATTATATACCTGATTTTATATTTATGATTTATTAATAATAGTATTAGGTTTCCTAGACTACATAAAACTAAATTATGATTTTCATGAACATTAGTAGCCAAAATTATATATGCATAATATTGTATAAAAATAGAATATAAAAAATTATTTTTTCTCGGATTCTTATATAACAGATATGCATTAACTAATGTTAAGGATATAATCAAAAATTTACCAATTGAGTGTTCAAAACTATATGTTGACCCTACTCTTAAATATCTTGCATCTAAATTAAAAATTATTGAAAAAAAATTGTTATCGCTAAGCTTGTTAAGAATCTCCAAAATTATAGTGTATATCCACCAGACATTAAATTGATTTGCTGATAAGAAATCTTGGAATAAGGACCAATACATATTTTGCACAATTCCATAAATATTCTTTAAATTTTCATAAAATAATAAACTTAAATCACTATAAAAGTCCAAAAAGGGTAATACAAAAGCCAAGCCTAAGGCTATTATTGCGAGATAATTTTTTTTATCTTTAAAAAAATTTTCCTTAATTAACAGCACTAATATCAATGGTGAAATTACTAGCGCTAATTGTTTAGTATAACTTGAAATTAAAAAGAAAATAAATCCCAAAAGAACCTTTTCGTTAATGAATAAAAATATACTACAGAGAAGGAAAAAAATAAAAATTGTATCCCTATAACCTAAGGCAGAGTATGCTAAAATAAACGTTGGGCTTAGCCAATATAAAATAAAAAGAAAATTTGTATTCACTGTACCCAATTTTCTAGATGAAAAAATATAGATTGAAATAATAATTAAAAATTCAAAAAAAATTACTGGTACCTTAGTTATTATTCTTAAGTCACTTTGATTATTAATTAAATTTAATATTTGTAATATTTCGATTGTTAACCAATGAGAAATAGCATAACCAGGAGGGTAAAGCGCAGGTATGAATCTTTCGGAAGCCTCTTTTGACGGCCAATCATAAAATTCTAACATCCACGGGCTGTAAATGTATTTTATACTTCCTGTTTCTAATATAACCTTAAGTTGTCCTGAATATAGCAAAGTATCTTGTGTTCCATGTAGAGGGAATAATAAATACCTAATTATAATTCCACTTATCAATACTGAAAATAGAAAATAGTAATTATTAATAAAATTAAATCTTTTACTCATACTCTTATTTCTTAATTAATATGCACTGACCCATAAAATTATAAATCAAATTATAATTTTTAATTATATACTTTTTATTAAATTCAATAAAATTTATAATATTTTTATTTGTATATATTCCATAATCATCAAAAACGATTACACCACCTTTGATCATTTTTTTATCAATGAAAAAAAAAGAGTTTTTAGTGGATTTAAATGTATTTACGTCCAAATGACAAATTTTTATTTTTTTTATTTTAGTTTTAAAGTTTTTTGGAAAAAAACATTTTTTAATTTTAATATTTTTAAGATTAAACTTGTTAATATTCTTTTTGATCGCTGGAATATCATCGAAAAACATATCACTTTTTTTGTAATTTTCATCTTTCTCAATTAAACCCTCGAATGTATCTATCAAATATACGCTGCCTTTTTTATTTGCTTTTGATAAAATAAAACCTGAACCTCCCTCACAACAACCAACATCAAGGATTTCTCCACTTATATTTTTTAAATTTTTAGAAAAATACCAAAGTGTGTATGATCTTTTAATATCAAGTAAGGTAAGATCCTTTATCTTAGAATAAAAATCTTTGAATTCTTTATCTTTATTCCATGGGGCAAAAAATTGACTAGAGATAATAATCTCATCATGCTCGCCAATTTTTAAAAATAATTTCAAAATAAACCGGATTATTTTACTTAAAATATTTGAGCAAAATTTAATAAATCTTACTTTGAAAGTGCCATAAGGATGATTTATTTTCATTTGAAAAAAATTTAGTAATTCTTATATTATTTTGTTATACACTCTATCAAAAAAATTTAAAATAATAACATCTATTGATTTAAATGTTTTATGATTTGAAATGGAAACAATTACGAATTTTACAAACTTTTCTAAAGATACAGATGCTAAAGTATTTTATCCCCAAAATCTTGATAGCTTAAAAAGGGGATTAAAAAATAATCATACGTTAATTGGTAATTTGAAATCCTATGGAGATTGTTGCGTTGGCAATAAGAATTATATTTCTCTCAAAAATTTTAACAAGGTAGTTCATTTCGATAAAAAGGGGGGATTAATCGAAGTTCAGTCAGGTATGAAATTAAGAGAGTTAATGAAAATTACTTTAAAAGAAAAAATGGTTCTAAGATGTATGCCAGGATCAAAATATGTGAGTATCGGAGGTATGGTAGCAACAAACATTCAAGGTAAATGTTCTAACTTTAATAATTTCAAACATTATATTAAAGAATTGACAATACTAAGAAATAATAAATTAATTAAATGTTCACCAACCAAAAATAATAAATTATTCAATCTAACAGTTGGTGGTTTTGGACTTACAGGTCCCATAATATCAATAAAACTAAAATTAAAAAAAATTGAATCTAATAACTTATTACAACAAAGCGTGAGCTTTAAAAGTTTTAGTGATTTTAAAAAAAAGTCCAGGAAAAAACATATCCATGAATATACGGTTGTTTGGATTGATTTTTGCAAAAATAATTTTAGTGGTTTGTTTTTTTTTGGAGACCACAAAAATATACAAAGAGACATAAAGTATGCAAATAATTATAAGTTTCCAAATTTTATGATATTTTTTATAAGTTTATTCGCCTCGACAAAAATATTTATTAAACTATTTAATAAAATTTTTTATCTTAAAAACTTATTGTTTGGTATTAAGATGATAAATATATATGACTTTTCGTTTCCACAGGATGTTATAAGAAACTTTAACTATTTCTTTGGAAAAAAAGGATTTTTACAATTTCAAATTTCACTACATATTAAAGACTTAGAAAAATTATATGTTGAAATAAAAAATAAACTAATTGAGAAAAATATAACATCAACATTTTGCATTATTAAATTCTTGGATGACAATAAACAAAAAAATTCTATTTCCTTATCACTAGATATACCAGTCAAGAATAATTTGTTAGAAATTACAAGTATATTAAATTCACTTACCAATAAGCACAAATTAAATGTTAATTTATCTAAAGATTTGGTTACAAAAAATTTAAATAGAAATATTATCAATTCAAATCAAATTTTTAAAAAAAAAGCAAATAATATGATTTTTAAAAAACACACATCAAAGTTGATACAAAGAATACAAAATACGCAATGACAAAAAAAATTTTAATTCATGGAGGATCATCTATGATTTCAAAGTATTTAATAGAAAAACTTTATGATACTACTGATCAATTTTATATTTTTTGTAGATCGACTATAGCAACTAAAGAAATAATTAATTTTAAAAATTATAAACCTAATAAATTTTCATTTTATGAAAATGATTTAAAAAATCTCGAATCAACTCTAAAAGATATAAATAAACTGCCGAATGATATAACTGGGGTCTTTTGGATAACTGGTTACACAGGATCTCCTGAAGAGGAGTGGAATGATATCGGCCTTCTAAAACAAAATTTAGAAATAAATTTTCTTAATGCCGTTGTATGTTTAAATCTCTTAGCAAAAAAGATGCTATTAGCTAAAGAAAACTTCCTTTGTGTATTGTCCAGCGTTGCTGGTCTAAGGGGACGGAAACAAAGACTTTTTTATTCGGCAGCTAAAAGTGGCTTAATAAGTTTCATGTCAGGATTAAGACAAAAATATAATAATAAACTTAAGATTATAACAGTTGTGCCTGGCTATATGAGCACAAAAACCTTTAATATAAAAGCACCTAAATTTTTAGTTGTGAGTCCAAAGCAGAGCGCTCAAATAATGCTTAATGGGATAAATTCTAATAAAGAAATTATTTATATTAATTGGCTATGGAAAATAATTATGTTTTTTGTAAAATTAATTCCTGAAAAGATATTCAAAAGATTAAGCTTTTAAATTTTTGTAAAAAAAAACTTTTCAAAATTTTTATTATTTTTTAAATATTTTTGTTTAAAGAGCCGATTTTTATTTAACTTATATTTTATCTTTCCAAAATTTGCTAAATTTTTTTTTACAAAACTTATTTTTTTTAGAAATTCTTTTATTTTATTAGTTTTTTTGATTTCAACAAATTTATTTGTATTTTTATACGCTTGTACATAATCAGATTGAATAGCCTTGATGTTTGATTTGCTTTGTTTTTTCTTTGTTATTACTAAAGCACCAACAGCGCAATCACTGTAAAACTCAATTCTCTTTCCATCTTTTGGTTTTGTTGTTTTATACCAATAATCAATATGTTTATTATCTTCTGGGTATTCTGCCAAAAAAACTTCAGTATTTTCAAATCCATTTTCCTTAGAGTAAACTGAATAATAAAACTCAGGACTAAATTGATAAAAACCATGACCAGATAGATTACTGCATGGATTAGCATGCAATATGTACCCACCATCTTTACATAAATTTGAGATATTTTTTATCGCTTGAGTAACATTAAAGATATGCTCTATCGATCCGAAGTCGATCACAAGATCATAAACTTTAGGATTTTTTAGTTCCAAATTGAAATCAAAAATGTGATCAGCTTGCTCGTAGCTATCAAAATCGTAAGACTCGATCTCTGAAGAGTTTAGTTCTTGTTTAAAGAAATTTTCACAATATCCCTCGTATAATCTATCTGTTTGGAAAATTTTTTTTATATCTTTTGGATCTGATACCAAAAACTGTCTACCAATAGTAGCGACGGATTTAAATGATACATTCTTAGATATATATTTTAAAAAATATAATTCGTGATTACCAATTCCCATAAATATTAAAATTTTTTTCAGTGCATAAATCAAGCCAATTGAGCTATTAGTACTGGTCAGCTGCACGCATTACTGCGCTTCCA
>MDTD01165433.1_pt1 | contig 25022 bp, 20 predicted proteins | sample 811221 | NCBI WGS metagenome assembly MDTD01 (sample SAMN05326646, study PRJNA326480) | marine metagenome | isolation source: seawater | place: Pacific Ocean: South West | collected 2011 | reverse complement strand
CGGTCGCCCTTCCGCAGTTGCGCTTCACTTCGCTTGCTGTGGCCAGCTCGCGGGAGGACTTGCACCTCCAGGAGTGCGCCCGTGCCGGGCGCACGAAAAAAGGCCCCGGTCAGGGGCCAGAGGAGACGTCACGTCCCTGTGGTGACACCGTGACGGGCCCCGGAACGGGGCCCCGGGATTCAGAAGAACCCAAGCGGGTTGATGTCGTAGCTGACCAGCAGGTTTTTCGTCTGCTGATAGTGTTCAAGCATCATCTTGTGGGTTTCACGCCCGATACCGGATTTCTTGTAGCCACCGAAAGCCGCATGCGCCGGATAGACGTGGTAGCAGTTCATCCACACGCGACCGGCCTGGATGCCACGGCCCATGCGGTAGGCACGGTTGGTATCCCGGGTCCAGACGCCTGCACCGAGACCGAATTCGGTATCATTGGCAATGGCCAGGGCCTCTTCTTCGGTTTTGAAGGTGGTTACCCCCACCACCGGACCGAAGATTTCTTCCTGGAAGACGCGCATGCGGTTATCGCCCTTGAGCAGGGTCGGCTGGATGTAGAAGCCGTTCTTGAACTCACCACCGAGATCCTCGGCACCACCGCCGATCAGCACCTCGGCGCCTTCCTGGCGCCCGATTTCCAGGTAGGACATGATCTTGTCAAACTGTTCTTTCGAGGCCTGAGCGCCCACCTGAACATCCGTATCCAGAGGGTTGCCCCGTTTGATGGTGCGGATACGGGCAATCACCCGTTCAATGAAGGGCTCGTACATATCCTCCTGGATCAGGGCACGGGACGGACAGGTGCAGATCTCGCCCTGGTTGAAGAACGCCAGGACCAGACCTTCCACCGCCTTGTCCACAAACTGCGGCTCGGCATCCATCACGTCCGAGAAGTAGATATTCGGGGATTTGCCACCCAGCTCCACAGTGGAGGGAATGATGTTCTCGGCCGCACACTTGAGGATATGGGATCCCACCGGAGTTGAGCCCGTGAAGGCAATCTTGGCAATGCGCTTGCTGGTGGCCAGAGCCTGACCTGCCTCAATGCCATAACCGTTGACAATATTGATAACGCCCGGCGGCAGCAGGTCGCCGATGATTTCCATCAGCAGCAGGATACTGGCAGGCGTCTGCTCGGCCGGCTTGAGCACGGTGCAGTTACCGGCAGCCAGACAGGGTGCCAGCTTCCAGGCGGCCATCAGCAGCGGAAAGTTCCAAGGAATGATCTGCCCGACCACACCCAGAGGCTCATGGAAATGGTAGGCCACAGTATTCTTGTCGATCTCACCGATGCTGCCTTCCTGCGCCCGGATGCAGCCGGCAAAGTAACGGAAGTGGTCGGCACACAGGGGAATGTCGGCATTCAGGGTTTCGCGTACGGCCTTGCCGTTATCCCAGGTTTCCGCCACCGCCAGTTTTTCCAGATTGGCCTCAATGCGGTCAGCGATTTTCAGCAGGATACTGGAGCGTTCCTGGACAGAGGTCTTGCCCCAGGCCGGAGCAGCCTTGTGCGCCGCATCCAGGGCCAGATCAATGTCTTCCGCGGTGGAACGGGGCACTTCACAGATCACTTCTCCGGTGACCGGGGTGATGTTCTCGAAATACTGCCCCTTGACCGGCGGCACCCACTCACCACCGATGTAGTTTTCGTAGCGGGATTTGAATGAAACGACAGAGCCGTCCTTTCCGGGTTGTGCGTAGATCATTGGTTTGAACCTCTTTGTTATGGTTGTCGCAGGGCAACGCGGCCTTTCGCGTTCACCTGTTCAATGTAGCCCCAAATCCGGCCCAGGGAAATGCTGCGTTGGGGGTGGAAGACTCGTCCCTTAGTCGTAGAAACCCCCGCCTTTCGCGCACCAGACCGGGGCAGACGCGCCCGCGCATGGTGCGCCCGGGCCGGGGCGGGACGGGGAACGGCCCGCGAAACCGGCACCTCGCCGGGGTTGGCTCAGACCCTGCAGTGGTTCCGGTACGCTGCGAGAGGTCGTGTTCCACGGTCGATGATCGACGCGCGACAATCTGACATATGGTCAACTAGGGTTCCGGCCCGTGCCCACGGGTGCCTGGTCCGAGAGTTGACGGCCTTTTCCAAGGCTACACGGCGGGACAAAAGCCCGGGAGGATCGTTCAGTTACTGACGCCTCTCGCGTTGTTTTGACCCCCAAGCCAGGAGACCGACACCCTGAAGAACCAGCACACCTTCCGGCTGACCCAGGGCCATGTGCTGCTCTCGGACATGGGCCGGGTGTTCGCCTCCATCATCCGCGACGACCTGGGCTGGCACGACACCGTCTGCGGCACCAGCAACGCCCGCCTGGTGGAACAGCGCTGGGGCCGAAAAACCTATCAGGAGGCCCGCAACCTGTACCACCGCAACGGCCGGACCAGCTTTCTCAACGAGCTGGCCAAGTACGGCCTGGGCAAGAAGGACCTGACCGCCAACCTGAACTGGTTCAGCCGGGTCCAGACCGACGACGACGGCAACCTCAGCTACGTTGCCGACCACTCCCGTCCCGGCGCGGCCGTGGACCTGCGTTTCGAGATGGATACCCTGGTGGTGCTGCACACCTGCCCCCACCCGATGAACCCGGCCACCGAATCCCCGCGCAAGCCGCTGCGCTACCAGTTCTTCCGGGCCGCGCCGGTGACCGACGCCGATCCCTGCAAAACCTCCTCGCCGGAAGCCACCCGCGCCTTTGCCAACACCGCCCTGTACCACCTGATGCAGTCACCGGAGGTCTAAGATGATCGTGGAAAGCCCCCTCAAGCCCGAACAGGCCAGCTTTCGCCAAGTGATCCCAGCCGGCGACTACTTCCTGAAGGTGATTCAGGCCGGGGAAACCCTGCGCATCCTCGACCTGGAGGGCAACCAGGCCGCCGACACCTTGTTCTACAAAGTGATCGAGGAGGCACCGGCCCCCGGCCTCGACGACGCCGTGGGCGAACGCATGCACGCCACCGCCCAGCGTCTGGGCGAGGCCATCACCTACCGCAGCGCCGGCACCGTGGAATTCATCTACGCCCCGGACAGCCAGGCGTTCTGGCGCACCCTGAACGACCCCTTCCCCGCCTGGGACTGAGCCTCCCAGCCGAATCCCGCCACTCACCGCCCGCCGTCCGGCGGGCGGATATTCGACTTTGGTACCGGTTGTTTACTGCGATGGTCGCATTCAACCGGTCGCCGCAATCGCGTGTAATGAAACGATCACAAGAATAAAGGGCGGGGTCCGGCCACCGCCATCGAGGAGGACACCATGCTGAACGAGCTGGAGACTGCGGAATCCCGGAAAACGCGCGACGACACCCGGAGAACCGTTCCCGGTCCCGACAACCGACAGGCAGACACGGACATGGAGCCCGCCTACAAAATCCTCATCGCCGATGACCACCCACTGTTCCGGGAGGCCATCATCAGCGTCATTGCCTCAGGCTTTGAGGGTAGCGAAATCCTGGAAACCGACGACCTGGACAGCGCTCTGGCCATCACCCGGGCCCACGATGACCTCGACCTGATCCTGCTGGACCTGAACATGCCCGGCATGCACGGCCTGAACGGGCTGATCACGCTGCGCAACGAAGCCCCGACGATTCCGGTGGTGATTGTATCCGCTGAGGAAGACAAACAGGTGGTGCTGCAGGCCATCACCTATGGCGCGGTCGGTTTCATCACCAAATCCTCGCCCCGGGCCCGGATGACCGAGGCCATCCAGCAGATTCTCAACGGCAACGTCTACCTGCCCTCGGACATCATCCGCACCGGCAAGGAAAGCCCCCAGCGCCGGAGCCGGCCGGAGGACCACCCGATCTCTCCGGAAACCCTCAATTCCCTGACCCGGCGCCAGCTGCTGGTGCTTGAGCGCATGTCCAAGGGCGAATCCAACAAGCAGATTGCTTACAACCTCAACATCGCCGAAACCACCGTGAAGGCCCATGTCTCCGCCATCCTGCGCAAGCTGGGCGTGCACAACCGGGTGCAGGCCATCCTCTCCGCCGGCGACGTGGATTTCAGCCAGTACCTCAAGCGCTGAGCCCCGGCCTCAGCCGCGCCCAGCCGGTGGTACAGCGGACGGCACGGCTTCCGTGGTGTCACCGGCGTGTTCATCCGCGGCTACCCCGGCGCCTGAATGCCCGCCGCTCACCCGGTCGATGTACTGGCCATAGCCCTCGGCGGCCATATCCTCCAGCGGGATGAAACGCATGGCCGCGGAGTTCATGCAATACCGCAAACCGGTGGGAGCGGGACCGTCATTAAAGACGTGACCCAGGTGGGAGTCGGCGTACCGGCTGCGGATTTCGGTGCGGATCATGAAGAACGACGCATCCGTTCTCTCGACCACCGCATCCGGTGTAATGGGCCGGGTGAAACTGGGCCAGCCGGTGCCGGATGCGTACTTGTCCCGTGATGAGAACAGGGGCTCACCGGAAACGATATCCACGTACAGGCCCACCCGCTTGTTGTTCCAGTAGGGATTGTCGTAGGGCGGCTCTGTGCCCTCCTCCTGGGTCACCTCGTACTGCAGCTCCGTCAGTGTCTCCCGGAGCGTCTGATCGTCCGGTTTGGTGAAGGTATCCGGATCGAATCCCATGCCGCCCGACGGGGCGTCCCCGGTGTCGGGTTTGAAGCGGGAGAAGTCCAGCTCGTAGTCTTCACCATACACGCTCTCAATGAACTGGTAGCGACCCGAATTGAACGTATAGAAGCGGTACCGGATGGGGTTTTTCTTGTAATAGTCCTGGTGGTATTTCTCCGCAGGCCAGAACGTCTTCAGCGGTGCAATCTCCACCACCACCGGCTTGTCATAGAGGCCGGACGCCTGCAGCTTCGCCTTCGCCGCTTCGGCCTGCCGCTTCTGGGACGCGTTATGGTAGAAAATCACCGGCCGGTACTGTTTGCCACGATCCACAAACTGACCATCGGCATCGGTCGGATCCATCATTCTCCAGAACCCCTGCAGCAACCCCTCATAGGTTATTTTCGTGGGATCGTAGTAGACCTGCACGGACTCGGTATGGCCGGTGCCGCCCGATGAAACCGCCTCGTAGGAGGGATGGTCCACTTGGCCACCGGCGTAGCCGGACACGGCCTCGACCACGCCGGGAATTTTCTCAAACCCGGCTTCTACGCACCAGAAGCAGCCTCCGGCGAAGGTCGCCACGGCCAGATCCGGATTGTCCGGCGCAAACGCCGTGTCAGCAGCTGAACCTTTTTCGGCTGAAGCCTGAAAGGCCCCTACCGACGCGGCGAGGGCCACCATCAGGGTGAGCGCCGCCGCTATCATTCCGCGTTTCATAAACACCTCCTCTGATCATTCGATACGATCAGGCTACCGCTGAGGTTTCACAAAACCGTTCTTCGTTTATCACGAATCGATCACGGCGCGGATCATGTCTCCCCACCGGGGGGCGTCCTGTCGGCCGCGGGCAACCAGATCCGAAACTCGGCACCGCCCTCGGGCCGGTTAGCGACGGAAATACGCCCCTCCTGAAGCCCGGCCAGCCGCTGGGCAATGGCCAGCCCCAGTCCGGCATGGTGGCCAGCCTGCGATCGGGTGCTGCCTTGAAAGAAAGGCTCGAAAATGTGATCCATCTGGTCCGGCGCAATCCCGGGACCGTCGTCCAGCACGGAGACACTCACACCGGGAGTGTCGGCACGGACCGACAATGTCACGGCCTTCCCCGGCGGAGAATGGCGGATGGCATTTCCAATCAGGTTGTCCAGAACCCGCTCACACAGCGCGATGTCCGCCATTGCCCGAACCGGAGCCATGTCCCCCAGGCGCAGGGTGACGCCCGCGCGCTCGGCCTCCGGCTGATGTTTCTGAACCACATCGTGTACCAGTTCCGCCATCACAAACGGTTCGGGCCGTGCATGCTTCTCCCGGGCTTCCAGGGCCGCCAGCTCAAACAACTCGTCCACCAGCCGGGCCAGCCGGCGACTCTCTGACAGGGCAACCGCAACGAAACGCCGCTGCTCGGCCGGGGGCAGGCTGTCCTGTTTCAGCTTCAACGCTTCCAGGTAGCCCTGGATCGAGGCCAGCGGGGTGCGCAGGTCATGGGAAACCTGCGCCACCAGCTGCCGACGCTGGTGATCCTTGTCCTTCAGCAGTTCCAGCTGGGCCACAATGCGCTGTGACATCTGATCAAACCGGGCGGACAGGTAATCGATGTCGTCCCCGGCCACCGGGCCGTCATCGCCGGCGGCGGATACGGCCGTTCCCACGTCTGCCTCGAAGGCCTCGACCCGCTCGGTCAGGCGGGACAGCCGGCGGGTCAGGAGGCGGAAAAACAGCAACCCCGCCAGCAGGCCGACAAACAGGCTCACCGCCAGGGCGCCCGCCCCCATCTGCAACAACTGGTGACTGTGGACCATGCTTTCGGCCAGGTCGTATTCCTCGCCTCGCAGGACCACGTACAGGTAACCGGTGGGGTGGGCTTCGGATGGCACCGGCGTGACCGAGAACACCTTCCGGCGATCATGACTGCGGGGGTCATCACCGAGCAAGGGAAACGCCGTCGGATCGCTGAGAAGTGCGCGGATCGGCCCCAGCGATACCCGCTTGCGCTTGATCTTGTCGGGGTCCGCCGAGTAGGAGAGGATACGGCCATCGGCATCCAGCAAATAGATTTCGATGCTCGGATTGATGGTCATATACAGCTCGAAGAGCGTTTTCAGTGCGTCCCGGTTCAGCCGGCCGTCGGTCACCAGATTGCGATCCGACACCAGGTTCCGGGCCAGGTCCCGGTTGAGCGCCTGATTCACCGCCGCGGTGTACTCCCGCACCGAATACAGGCTCAGAAGGGTAAACAGCGCGCCGACGGTCACCAGCAGCAGAAAGAGGGCCAGTGCCAGGCGGCCGTACAGTGTTCGCAACATCGGTCGAGCCATGGGTCAGTCCATGAACCGATAGCCGACGCCCCAGACCGTCTGAACGAAATGCGGATCGGCCGGATCGGCCTCGATCTTGTTGCGGAGGCGGTTGATGTGGGTGTTCACGGTGTGTTCGTAGCCGTCGTGGTTGTAACCCCAGACGGCGTCCAGCAGCTGGGCCCGGCTGAACACCCGGCCCCGGTGACGGGCAAAATACCAGAGCAGATCGAATTCCCGGGCGGTCAGCTCCACTTCCTGCTCCCGGACAAAGACCCGCCGTCGAACCGGGTCAATGCGTAGCCCGTCGACGACGACCTCTTCGGTTTCCGGCGCAGTTGCCCCCCGGGCGGCGAGCGCGTCCACCCGCCGGAACAGGGCCTTGATCCGGGCGGCCAGCTCAGCCACGCTGAACGGCTTGGTGAGGTAGTCATCGGCCCCCATTTCAAGCCCCAACACCCGATCCAGCTCGGTACTTTTGGCGGTGAGCATCAGCACCGGCACGTAATCCTGGCCGGCGCGGATGTCACGGCACACCGCCAGTCCGTCCATGCCGGGCAACATCAGATCGAGGATGACCAGGTCAATGCCGCCCTGGCGAAAACGGACCAGGCCCTGCTCGCCGTTATCCACCAGGACCGGCTCCATGCCCAGATCGGCCACCTGCATGCGCACCAGTTCGCCGATACCGGGGTTGTCCTCGATAATCAGTACGGTTCGTGTCATGGTCTCCCCGGCCCCGATGGTTCCTTCCGAATGACGTTAATTCACTTCATGGTGTCCTTGTCCATGGCTTCCTCGTCCATGGACATCGTGTCCTTTTTCATATCCTCCATGCCCTGATCGGACATGGCGTCCTTCTTCATACCGTGCCCCATGTCATCGGCCATGTCATCCTTTTTCATGTCCTGCCCATCCATGGCCTGATTCATGGATTCTTCTGACATCCCCTTGTTTTTCATGGTGTCGTCAGATGTAGCCATGTCGTCTGCCAAAGCGAGGGTCGCAGAGCAACCCAGAAGGACGAGCGCGAAAATCCGGTTCAGTAAAGTCATGGTGATCTCTCCGTGTCATTCACAAGATTGGGTGGTCTGTACCACCCGACACGAATCAGTATCCTGACGTGCGCTCACATGCGGGTCACGCCTGGTTAAAAAGTCTATCGCGGAAATATCACAGAACTGTCACGCCATCCGATCCGGCGTAACAGTCTGTGGAAAAGAAGGGAAGTCAGGGCCGACCGGCGTGGGGAACAGCGACGCGGGCGGTCATTAGGACAGCCTCCCGAGCCTGTTTTCGGCGACCTGCAGCAGAGTCTGGTGCACAGCACAGAAGCAGTGTCCGGCCGTCTTCACCGCCGAGCATGCAGGCGAATACTCCCTGACCGTCCGGGGCACGAATCTCATCAGTGATCTCGCCACCTTCGGCCACCCGGACGCAACGCTGATTGAAGGCATCGGCAATCCAGATCTGGCCCTCGGCGTCCAGACAGCAGCCATCCGGCCCGACCGCCAGCTGTTTCAACATGTCCCGCCGTGGCCCGCGCTCAGGGCATTCTCCAAAGGCAGCCCAGGGACGGCGATTGGAAAGCTTACCGTCAGCCTCGATGGTGAATGCCGTCATGCAGTTGCCGAAGGTCTCCCCGACGACCAGCGTGCGACCGTCCGGGGTGATCACCATGCCGTTCGGAAACCACAAGTCCCCGGCGGCTGGGGTGACGGTGCCGTCGGTGTCGATCCGGACCAGCGTTGCCGGTTCCAGGTCGGCGCCGCCCATAAGGTCGAAACCGAAGTTACCAACCCAGGCGGTGCCGTCCTCTGCAACCACCATGTCATTGACGTGGCCGGTGGCATGGTCGTTCAGGTCGGCATAGATTTCCGTACCGCCATCGGGCCGCCGGCGGAGGATCTTGTGATCGAGCATGGAGACCACCAGCAGGGATCCGTCCGGCAGCCACCCCAGGCCGGACGACTGCTGGGGCATCTCCAGGACCTTCTCCATATCGCCATCAGGCGTCACCGTGAAGACGCCATGACGGTAGAAATCGGAGACCCACCAGCGACCATCACGCCAGCGCGGGCCCTCGAAAAAACAGCCACCGTCGGCCAGTAACGACAATCCGCTCATGGCTCAGCCTCCCAGAAAACCGGTCAGGCGTTCGCGAACGATCGCGTTGGCATCATCGACGATCCGACGGATCAGCTCGTCGCAGGTCGGAATATCGTGAATCAGGCCGGCGACCATGCCGCAACTCCAGGCCGCTTCATCCATCTTGCCTTCCTGCAGCACCAGACGTCCCTTGGCGCCGGTGACCAGATGCCGGATATCGTCGATGGTTTCCGCCTCGCCCTTCTCTTTTTCGATCCGGATGATTTCTTCCACAGCCGCGTTGTTCATCACCCGTTCGGTGTTGCGGAGGTTCCGCATGATCAACCGGGTCTGGAGCTCGTCCGCCTCCAGGATGGCCTGCTTGACGTTGTCGTGGATGGGAGCATCTTTTGTGGCCAGGAACCGGGTGCCCATGTTCATGCCCTCGGCACCAAGCGCCATGGCGGCCACCAGGCTGCGTCCGTCTGCCATACCACCGGAGGCGACAAACGGGATGGTCAGTTCCTCCGCCGCCCGGGGCAGAAGGATGAAGTTGGGAATGTCGTCTTCCCCGGGGTGCCCACCACATTCAAAGCCATCGACACTGGCCGCATCACAACCGATGCGCTCGGCCTTCAGGGCATGGCGCACCGACGTGCATTTGTGGATCACCTTGATGCCTGCGGCCTTGAGCTGGGGCATGTACTGCTCCGGGCTCCGCCCGGCGGTCTCGACCGCCTTCACGCCGCCCTGGATGATGGCATCGATGTATTCGGGATAGGGTGGCGCCTTGAACGACGGCAGGAACGTCAGGTTGACGCCGAACGGCTGGTCGGTCATCTCGTGGCAGCGGGCAATCTCTTTGGCGAGATCTTCCGGTGTCGGCTGGGTGAGCGCGGTGATGATGCCCAGTCCGCCAGCGTTCGAGACCGCTGAGGCCAACTCGGCGTAACCCACGTGGTGCATGCCGCCCTGGATGATGGGATAACGGATGCCGAACAGTTCAGTGATTCTTGTCTTCATAGCGGGTTTTCCGTTTTGTCGTTAGAATGGTTCGCAACTGTATTATGAGGTTCCTGTGATAGCCAGAACGACAACGAAGCCAACACCGGCAGACGCCTTCAAACGTGCCCGACGGATGTGGTTAAAGGGAGAACGCATTCACCTGGTCTCCCTGTCCGATGAGCTGAACATTGGCCGCGCCACCCTGTTCCGCTGGGTCGGCAACAAGGATCTGCTGATCGGTGAAGTGCTCTGGTCGCTCTACGAGCCGCTGAGACAGGAGGCTCTTGCCATCACACCCGGTCACGGCATCGACTTTGTGGTAGGCGTGTACCGGCATATCAACTCCACGGTGCTGCATTTCGAGCCGCTCCGGCGCTTCATCCACGAGGATCCGGAATACGCTCTGAAGATCCTGACCTCGTCCCAGTCGACATTGCGAGCCCGCAAGGTCGAGGCCAACACACAGATCCTTCGAGACCAGGTGGCCCGGGGCTATATCACCCCGCCCATGAACATCGAAAGCCTGTCGTACTTCATGGTGCGGCTCGCCGAATCCTGCCTTTACAGCGACATCCTCGGCGGCCGGGAACCACGGGAAGAGGAACTGGAGGACGCCTGTACCGCCGTGCGAATCCTGCTCGGCGGCAAGGTCTGACCTCCTGCCCGCATCAAAGCTGGAGTGAACGGACCTCCAGGAACTCCTCCAGGCCCCACTTGCCGAACTCACGGCCGATGCCGGAGTGGCCGAAACCGCCAAACGGCGCAACCGGGTTGAAGGCACCGCCATTGACGAACACCTGGCCGGTGCGTAGCTTGCCGGCCACGCGCTTGGCACGGTCCCCATCGGCGGACCAGACAGCACCGGACAGACCATAGGGCGTACCGTTGGCGATGCGGATCGCCTCTGCCTCATCGGTGTAGGGAATGACGCACAGTACCGGGCCGAAGATCTCTTCCTGGGCAATCCGGCTGTCCGGTTTGACGTTGCCAAACACCGTTGGACGGACAAAAAAGCCGCCCGGATTACAGCCTTCGGGCGCTTCCGGACCACCGGTCACCAGGGTGGCACCTTCCTCGATCCCCAGCTTGATGTAGTCGATGACTCGATCCCGCTGCTGCCCTGACGCCAGCGGCCCCAGGCGTGTGGTTTCCTCCAGCGGATTGCCCGGGGGCATCTTGGCGACGGCTGCAGCGGCCAGTTCGCAAGCTTCGTCGTGCTTGTCCGCCGGCACCAGCAGACGGGTCAGGGCGGTACAAGTCTGGCCCGAATTCAGCAGGCAGTTGTTGACCGTGCCTTTGACCGCCGCCGCCAGGTCCGCATCCGGCAGCACCACCGAGGCGGATTTACCGCCCATCTCCAGGGCGATGCGTTTGAAATCATCCGCCGCCGCGTGGGCGATCAGATGACCGGTGCGGGTGGAACCGGTGAACGATACCATCCGCACATCGGGATGTTTGATCAGAGTGTCGCCCACGGTGTGGCCGTGGCCACAGACCAGGTTGAACCCCCCCTTGGGCAGATCGGTACCATCCAGTATGTCCGCCAGTATATAGGCACTCTGGGGCGCGATTTCCGACGGCTTGAGCACCACCGTGCAACCGGCGGCGATGGCAGGAACAATCTTCAGGATCACCTGGTGCAGCGGGTAGTTCCATGGGGTGATGCAGCCAACCACACCGACCGGCGCGTACTGCACTTCGGAGTTACCGGACTGCTCGGTGAACGGAAAGTCCGGCAACATTTTCAGGTACGTCTTGGTGACCGTGGCCGGCATACCTGCCTGAATAGCGGTGGCCAGCTTGATCGGCATGCCCACTTCCCGGCATACGGTCTCGGCAATCTCCGGCGCCCGTTCCTTCAGTCCCGCGTGGAGCTGCTCCAACACCTTGATCCGCTGTTCCAGCGTGCTCTCGGACCAGGACTCAAATGCGGCATCAGCCGCGGCCACGGCCCGTTCCATTTCCTCACGACCGGAGGCCGGTACCCGTGCAATCACCTCGCCCGTGCCGGATTCGTGGACGTCGATGGTTTCACCGGACCAAGCGACCCATTCGCCGTTGATGTAATTCTTGCTCAGATCATTCATGGGGCTCCCCTTGATCAGTCTCTGTCCGCCCGGGTGTTCATTCGAACACGATCACGCCCCGGGCGTTCTTGCCCGCCACCATATCATCGAACGCTTGGGCGGCGTCCTCGATCGGATAGGTGCGGGTGATGAGTTCGTCCAGCTTCAGTTTACCGGCCTTGTAAAGCCCCAGGATGCGCGGGAAATCGTGCTGCGGCCGGGCCGACCCCAGCCAGCTTCCCTTGAGGGTCTTCTCGTCGGCGGGCAGCGTCAGGGTGGTGATTGACGTCTTGTCCTTCGGATCGGCCACGCCTACCACGACGGCGGTGCCGCCGCGGCCCAGACTCTTGTAGGCCTGCTCGACGACCGGTCCCGCGCCAACGCATTCAAAGGCATAGTCGACACCACCGGTCAGCTTCTTCACCGCCTTTGCGGCATCCTCGACCTCATTGATATCAACGGTATGGGTCGCACCGAATTCCCGGGCCATTTCCAGTTTTTTCGGATTGCTGTCGACGGCCACAATCATCTCCGCACCGGCGGTGGCACAACCCTGAATCGCGTTCAGGCCGACACCGCCAATACCGAAGACCGCGGCCCGGGAGCCTGGCTCCAGCTTTGCGGTATTGAACACAGCCCCGACACCAGTCATGACAGCGCAACCAACCAGGGCAGCGTTCTGCATGGGCACCGACTGGTCCACCTTGACGCAGTTATCGACGTGCATGGTGGCGTACTCGGCCATCACTCCGCAGGCGCCGAACACGTTCAGAGGCTCGCCGTTAGCATCCTTGGTACGCACGGTACCGTCCGGCAGGGTGAACATGGCTTTTCTGGCGTTTTCACAGAGAACCGGACGTCCGCGAACACACTGGCGACACTTACCGCACATGCAGATGAAAGAGCTGACCACATGGTCGCCCTCCTTGAACTCGGTCACGCCCTCACCCACTTCGACCACCACACCGGCGGCTTCATGACCGAGGACCAGGGGAGGCGGATACTGGATCTTGCCCGTGGTGGCAGACAGATCGCTGTGGCAGACACCGCAGGCCGCGATCTTGATGGTGATTTCGCCCCGTTTGGGACCCTCGACGGTGATGGTCTCAACCTGGACGGGCCTGCCCCATTCCCGGCAGACCACCGCTTTGGCTTGTCTGTCCATCTGTACTCCCCTTGTTTTGTTGACGTTGTTGTCGTGTTCGGCTTTCTAGAATTCCTCGTCGGCCATATTCAGGGCAGTGGTATCCACTGCTTTCAGCAGCTCGGCCGTATGCAGGACCGAAGGCAACTCATAGCGGGCGAAGTAATCACAGGCCTTCAACTTACCTTCATAGAAGTCAGCTGTCTGCTCACCGTCGCCTGACAGGCCGGCCAGTGCCCGTATACCCTGACGCAACCAGAGCCAGCCGACCACCACCTGACCAAAAGCATCCAGGTACAGGGTGGCATTGGCCAGTGCCTTCTCTTTATCGCCGCCGGCCTTTTCGGCATTGATGGCGTCGGTTGCCTCGGCCATCGCCCGGACGGCACGCTCCAGTCGATCGGCACTATCGGCCAGGCGCTGATGCTGACGCGCTTCGCCAATCGATGTTTCGATACGGTCCATCAGTGCCTGGTAGAAACGACCGCCCGCCAGCGACACCTTGCGCCCAAGCAGGTCCAGCCCCTGGATACCGTGGGTGCCCTCGTGAATCGGATTCAGCCGGTTATCCCGGTAGAACTGCTCCACCGGGTATTCCCGGGTATAGCCATAGCCCCCGTGTACCTGGATCGCCAGACTGTTGGCCTCCAGGCAGTATCGGGAGGGCCAGGACTTGATAACAGGGGTAAGCAGATCCAGAAGACCGGCGGCCAGCTCCCGCTGCTCGTCAGTCTCGGCAAACTTCTTCTCGTCCACCAGCATCGCGCCCTGCAGACACAAAGCCAGTCCACCCTCCACGTAGGCCTTCTGGGCCAGCAGCATGCGGCGGATATCGGCGTGGCGAATCAGGGGAACCTGGGGGCTTTGCGGATCTTTCTCGCCCACCGGTCTTCCCTGCCGACGTTCGCGGGCGTAATCCAGTGCATGCAGGTAGCCGGTATATCCCAGCATCACCGAACCCAGACCCACACCGATGCGGGCCTCGTTCATCATGTGAAACATGGCGGCGAGGCCCTGATGCGGCTGGCCAACGAGATAGCCGACGGCACCGTCCTTTTCACCAAAATTGAGCATGGTGGAGGTGGTGCCCCGGTACCCCATCTTGTGGATCAGGCCGGCGAGGGCCACATCGTTCCGCTCGCCCAGACTGCCATCCTCATTGACCAGAATCTTGGGCACCAGAAACAGGGAGATACCCTTGACCCCGGCGGGTGCATCCGGGAGTCGTGCAAGCACCATGTGAACGATGTTGTCGCTCAGCTCGTGGTCGCCGCCGGAAATGTAGATCTTGTTGCCGAACAGGCGGTAGCTGCCGTCCGGCTGGGGCTCGGCGCGGGTGCGCAGATCGCCCAGGGATGAACCGGCGTGGGGTTCGGTCAGGCACATGGTGCCGAAGAACCGCCCCGCCAGCATCTGCTCGGCGTAACGGCTTTTCTGTTCATCGCTGCCGTGTGCCAGGATCAGGTTAGCGGCCGCGATGGTGAGACCGGCGTAGCCCTGGGTGCCCACATTGGCGCCCTTCAACATCCCGACGCACATCTGGGCCACCGCGGCCGGCAGTTGCATACCACCACGCTCGTAGTCCTGACTGGCCGCCATCAGGCCGGTGCCTTTGAGAACATCCAGTGCCTTGCGAACCTCCGGACGCATCTCCACCCGGCCGTTCTCGAAGGTGGGCTCCTCTTCGTCCACCAGGCGCGCGTGAGGCGCAAACTCCTCGGCCGCAACCTTCAACGCAAGGTCAAGCGCCGCCTGCAGCGTCTCGCGGCTGTGATCCGCATACCGATCAAACCTCAGGACACTTTCCACATCGTGTAGTTCGTACAGCTGGAAGGCCAGATCAGCGGGATTGACGATTTTCTGCTGCATGGCGACGCCCCTCCGTTATACCACTTCGAACAGACCGGCAGCGCCCTGGCCACCCCCGATGCACATGGTCACGACCACGTACTTGGCACCGCGACGCTTACCCTCGATCAGGGCATGGCCGGTCAGACGGGAGCCGGTCACACCGTATGGATGACCCACGGCAATGGAACCGCCATTTACGTTCAGCTTCTCCATCGGGATGCCCAACCGGTCACGGCAGTACACCACCTGGGAGGCAAACGCTTCGTTAAGTTCCCACAAATCGATGTCGTCCATGGTCAGGCCATTGCGCTCAAGCAGACGCGGAATGGCGAACACCGGACCAATACCCATCTCATCCGGCTCACAACCGGCAACGGCAAAGCCGCGGAAGATGCCCATGGGCTCGATGTTGTTCTTCTCGGCGTAGGTGCTGTTCATCACGGTACAGACCGACGCGCCATCGGACAGCTGACTGGCGTTACCCGCCGTCACGAAGTTGCCTTCGCCACGGACCGGATCCAGCCCCTGCAGGCCTTCCAGCGTCGTGTTCGGACGGTTGCACTCGTCACGGGTCAGCGTGACATCCTTCTGGCTGACCTCACCGGTCTCCTTGTCCTTCACCAGCATGGTCGTGTCGTAGGGCACGATCTCGTCGTCAAACTTGCCCGCTTCCTGCGCCGCAGCGGTCCGCTGCTGGGAGATCAGGGCGTACTCGTCCTGGGCTTCCCGGCTCACGTTATACCGCTGCGCCACGATGTCTGCGGTCTCAATCATGGACAGATACAGCTCGGGCTTGTGCTTCATCAGCCACTCGTTGGTGGCGTGTAAGCTGTTCAGCTTGTCGTTCTGCACCAGGGAGATGGACTCCACGCCACCGGCAACCATCGCCGGCACCTTCTCGGACACCACACGCTGGGCCGCGATAGCGATGGACTGCAGACCGGAGCTGCAGAAACGATTGATGGACAGACCGGCGGTGGTCACCGGCAGCCCGGCACGAATCGCCGCCAGGCGAGCCATGTTCTTGCCCTGGGCCCCTTCGTGGAAAGTCGCGCCAAGAATGACATCCTCGACAATCGCCGGATCAATACCAGCACGCTGAACCGCGTGCTGGATCACATGACCGGCCATATCCACACTGTGAGTGTTGTTCAGTGCACCCCGGTAGGATTTGCCCAGACCGGTGCGGGCAGTGGAAACAATAACGGCATCAGACATAACAAACGTCCTCATATAGTCGAATGGCTTGGACCAGGCGCAGCCCGGTCAAACCTGAACTCAAAATTCTGTCGGTCGCGGGGCGGGAACCCATTTCCGCCCGGGAAAAGCTGTCTGAGCGAAGCGAGTTCTTTTCCCAGAGGAAAAGGCTTCCCGCCCCGCGACCCGCCCCCAAACTGAGTCTCGAGAAATCAAAGATCCCCGAACTTCTTACCCTCAGCCACCAACTTCTCCAGCAAAGCCGCCGGCTTCCACTGCTCACCACCCACGGTGTCCTGATAGGTCTTCACGGCCTTCAGAATGGTGTCCAGACCCAGCTGATCGGCCCAGAACATGGGGCCACCACGGTATGCCGGGAAGCCATAGCCGTAGATCCAGACAATATCGATATCCAGCGACCGATCGGCGATACCTTCTTCCAGGATCTTCGCGCCCTCGTTGATCATCACGTACATGCAGCGCTCGAGGATTTCCTGATCGGAAATCTCCCGCGGCGTAATGCCCTGCTCCTTACGGAACTCTTCGATCAGCTTGTCGACCTCAGGATCCGGGATCGGCTTGCGGCTGCCTTCCTCGTAGCGGTAGACACCGGCCTGGGTCTTCTGGCCAAGACGGTTCTGCTCCGCGAGCTTGTCCATCCAGCTCGGCTCCACGTGCTCACCGGCATTCCGGCGCTCCTCGCGGATGCGGTAGCCAACGTCGATACCGGCCAGATCCGACATGGCAAACTGACCCATCGGGTAACCCAGATCGGTCAGCACCTTGTCCACCTGCTGTGGCGTGGCACCTTCATTCACCAGTGACATGGCCTCGGCACCGCGCTTGTGCAGCATGCGGTTGCCCACGAAACCATGGCAGTTGCCCACCAGGACACCCACCTTCTTGATCTTCTTGGCGACGGCCATCACAGTCGCCTTCACCTCGTCAGACGTCTTCTCGCCGCGAACGTTCTCCAGCAGCTTCATGACGTTGGCCGGGCTGAAGAAGTGCATGCCTACCACGTCTTCGGGACGCTTGGTGGCGGAGGCGATCTCATCGATATCCAGGGTGGAGGTATTGGACGCCAGGATCGCGCCCGGCTTGCAGACCGCATCCAGCTTGCCAAAGATCTCTTTCTTGATGGCCATGTTCTCGAACACCGCCTCAATCACCAGATCGACATCCTTGAAGTCGTCGTAGGTGAGGCTCGGCGTGATCAGCGACATACGCTCTTCCACCTGCGCCAGGGTCAGCTTGCCCTTCTTGGCGGAGTTCTCGTAGTTGCGACGGATGATTGCCAGACCCTTGTCCAGGGCTTCCTGCTTCACTTCCATAATGGTCACCGGAATCCCGACGTTGGCGAAGTTCATGGCGATACCACCGCCCATGGTGCCGGCCCCGATAATTCCAACGGTGCTTACGTCACGGACCGGCGTGTCTTTGGACAGCCCCTTGACCTTGGACACTTCCCGCTCGGCAAAGAACGAATGGATCAGGCCGGCGCGCTGGGGCGATTCCATGCACTCCATGAACAGTTCCCGCTCGCGCTTCATGCCCTCGTCGAACGGCAGGTTGAAGGCCGCTTCCACCGCATCCACGCACTTGAACGGAGAGAACAGGCCACGGGCCCGTTTTTTCAGACCTTCACGGAACTGATCGAACACGTCACTGCCTTTCTCGGCATCGATCTTGTCGGTGATGTCACGAACACGACGAACGGGCTTGCCCTCGTCAGCCAGCTTATTGGCGAAGGCGAGACCGGCGGCACGAATGTCACTGCCATCCTCGACGGCATCGACAATACCCAGCGCCAGGGCGTCTTTTGCACCGACAAACTCACCGGTAGTGATCATTTCGAGCGCTTTCTGGGCGCCAGTCAGACGCGGCAGACGCTGAGTGCCGCCAGCACCGGGCAACAGCCCCAGCTTCACTTCCGGCAACCCCACCTTGGCACTGCTCAGCGCAACCCGGTAGTGACAGCCCAGCGCCGTTTCCAGACCGCCCCCGAGGGCCGTACCGTGAATGGCGGCCACAATCGGCTTGTCGCTGTTCTCAAAGGTATTGACCACTTCGGGCAGGCCCGGCTCCTGCATGGGCTTGCCGAACTCGCGGATATCGGCACCGGCAATGAAGGTCCGGCCTTCGCAAACCAGAAGCAGCACCTTGGCTTCGGCATCTTTCTGGCCCTGTTCCAGAGCGGCGAGCAGCCCTGAGCGGACCGCATGGCTGAGCGCATTCACCGGCGGATAGTTCACGGTGATGACACCGATGCTTTGTTCACGGGAATAGGTAACGACGTCCGACATAGAGCCTCCTTCAGTAAACCGGATACAGGCGTCGACCATGCAACCCAGCACAAGACAGTGCAAGCATCGTCGACGTTTAGGTTTTTTCGAAATCTAGTTTTATGGTGCGAAACTAGGGTCAATGTACTACGGCTTTTCTTCGATTTTCAACCAAATTTGAATTCCACGGAATCCAATACTGCAAATCAGTACCATTCTTGACTTATCAAGACTTAGGTGCCTTAATTTTTTGCGATAGCAGCATATTGTTCTGCTCAGCAAAATAAAAAACCACAAAATCAATGAAGCGGCCTTTTCGAGGGACCACTTCAAACAAAGGACTGAAAACATGCCTATCTCAAAGCACGCCCTGTGGGCGACTGCCCTGGCTTCCACGCTGGCGCTGACCGCCTGTGGTGGCAGCAACAATGAATCCACCACTGTAACAGACCAATCCGAGCCGGCCCGCGATCAGGATACCCGATCGTTCGCGGTCGATCCGGCAAGCCTGGAATTCGAATCCGAGACCGGAACCACCACCGACACCTGGTGGGGCGTCATGGATAACGGAGCCGGCTACCGGGTGGAAGTTCCCGATAACTGGAACGGGGTTCTCGTGATGTACGCCCATGGCTATCGAGGCACGGGCGAAGATCTTACCGTGAGCAATCCCTCCATCCGCAGCTGGTTGATCCAGAACAATTATGCCTGGGCCGCATCCAGCTACAGCAAGAACTACTACGACGTGCAGGTCGGTGTCGAAGACACCAACGAACTGGCCCTGAAGTTTACCGACATCGGCAAGGCCAATGGCCGCACCCTGGTAGCCCCTCACCAGACCTTTATTATCGGCCACTCCATGGGTGGTCACATCGCTGCGGCGGCCGTGGAGCAGGAAACACTCTCGTCAGCGCGGAACAAGGTGTATTACGACGGCTCCATGCCCATGTGCGGGGTTGTCGGTGGCACCTACGAGTTTGACTACCTGCTCGACTTTACCTTTGCCGCCCAGCACGTAGCAGGCCTTGGCCCCGACAGTTACCCGGCCGATTTCGACCAAGCCGCGATTGACAGCGTGCTGTGGACCACGACACCCTCCTATACCGCAGCGGGCGTACCAACATCGGAAGGCCTGAAACTGGAGGCTATTGTTCGCAACCTCTCCGGTGGCGACCGCCCCGTGTTCGAGGCCGGATTCCGCAGCTTCTATTACAACGTAGTGATGGGCACCGGCGGACGTGACGGCACCGTCAACGGCATCCTCGGCCGGAACCTGAGCGGCAACATGAATACCTTTTACCAGTTGGACAACGATCCGACCCGCTCCGCCGAGGAAAACACCTTCAATAACACCATCCTGCGGGTCGAAGGGGACCCAATGGCCAACGCACCGCAGGCGGACGGCCTGCGCTACATCCCTCGCGTGAACGGCCAGTTCTCGGTGCCGGTGTTAACTCTGCATGGACTGGGCGATCTGTACGTCCCGTTTGTGCATGAACAGCTGTATCGCAAGCGTGCGATTGCCAATGGCAGCGACAACCTGCTGGTCCAGCGCGCCATCCGGGAGCCACTGCACTGCAACTTTACCGAGGCCGAAGAGTCACAGGCCTTCAGCGACCTGGTCAACTGGGTAAACACGGGGTCCAAACCGGCGGGAGACAATGTGCTCGATGCCTCACAGGTGTCCCAGCCCGATTACGGATGCCAGTTCTCGGACAGCAGCCGCACCGAGTTCATGGGTGACTGTAGCGCGATCTGAATGGTGGTCGTATAAATAGAAAGGGGCAGCCTGAACGGGCTGCCCCTTTTTATTTCCACATCGGCAGATGAATCCTCAGACCCCCAGGGATTCAATATCCCCGGCCAGCATTGCCAACTGGTGAGCCACCGATTCACGGAGCTTTTCAGCCGACACCAGATAGGACGGGGCGGCACAGGCCAGCGCCATGATGGTGCCATCCTGCAGATGGATGGGCACGCCGGCAGAGTTGATGTTCCGGTCCCACTCTCCCAGGGACAGGCAGAAACCATGCTCTTTGTAATCCTGCATGGCCTGCTCCAGACCGGCCTTCTTCTCGGGCCAGGAATCTCCGTATTTTGCCTCCATGGATTCGTCAATCAGCTTACGACCATTGTCGCTGATGGCGCAGTAGTAAGCACGCCCGGCGGATGTCGTGGCCATGGGCAGCTTCAGCCCGATCTCCATGCGGAGCAGGGACGCTTCCGGCGGCAGGCGGTTCTCCACGTAAATCATGTGAAGACGATCGCGGCAGGTCAGCCCCACGGACATGTTGGTCTGGCGCGCAAACTCATCCATGTAGGGCTTGGCGAGCTGACGCACCTTCAGGTTCGAGACATAGGCGTAACCGAGCGCCAGAACCCCGGAGCTCAACTGGTATTTTTCCAGCTGGGTGTTGTAACTGAGGTACCCGAGCTTGGTCAGCGTGTAGGTCATCCGGGAAACGGTGGGTTTTGGCAGACCGGTAATCCGGGCGATGTCCTGATTACCCAGGATCACAGACCCCTGACTGAAGGCCCTGAGGACGTCCAGCCCGCGAGAGAGTGCCTCGACAAATTTGCGATCTTTCTCCGGCTTCACCGGGACGCCGTCGCCGGATGCCACCCGCAATTCTGGTGAATCAATAGTTGCTCTTGCCATATTCGGGCGCCTCCAACAGCTTAGCCTGATCCGCTGACCGGGATATTAGTATTATGAATAACCAAAGATGCGTTATTTTAATCATTGAACAACTCAAGTGCCAGCAACTCTTTTCAAAAGTCGTGCCAAATGTTTTCAAAAGTCGTGCCAAATGTGAAACACTCTGGCGTTATGTTTCAAAATCAGAGTCGCTTAGCGGTACACGCTTACAGCTTTTGTCGCTTTTTTCGATATTTTATTTTGCTAGTCGGAATTTTTTTGAAGCCAACCCCTTCTCTAAAACCTGTCGTCAGGATAACCAGACAAGCACCAGGGCCGTCCAGACAGCCAGGGCCGGCAATGCGATCAGCACAAACACACCGTTCCACCGGAACGCCACAATCCAGCGGGAAACTTGTCCAAACCGGGATAACAGCATGACTGACGGACCAAATGGCGACAGCATCATGGCCAGTGAAAATCCGATCACCAGCGCTACGGCTATCACCAGCGGATCCAGCCCATCCGCCACCAGTGTGGGCAACAGACCTGCCTGAACACTGAGCACGGTGATCGGAATCACGCCGAGCATGGAGAAGAGTGGCAGCATCAACAACCCGATGACCGCCAGCAGGAACATGCCTTGTCCGGAGTCGACAACGCCATGCAGGGCGTCCGCCGGAATGACCGCCGAAAGAGCCACCCCGAGAATGGCCGATGCGGAAAAAATCGCCATTTCATTGGCCATGCCAGCCACTTGCCCGACGGCTTCATCAAGCACCGACAGTGTTCCGCTCTCAATCGTCATATAAAGGAGGGTGACTGCCGGAACCGCAAACATGGCGGCCACGGAGACCTTGAATCCGGTCAGCAGAACCAGCAAGGCCATCAGCGTGAAAACGATGATCAGCAGAAGGAGCAGCTTTGCAGTGCCTGTCGGCCAGGCATCAAGTGCCATTCGTTCACCACTGATCTTCCGAAAACGACGATGCTCCAGAAACCAGCCAATCAGCACCAGCAACAAGGCGGACACCGCGCCGTAAGGCAAGAGCTGTGACCAGCTCAGTTGTGGCAATTCCCGAGTAAGGATCGCCACAGCGACGCTGGTCGGCGCCACCAGGGGAACCAGGGCAAACCCCCGCAAGGCACTGATCAGAACGCTCCGGAGCCAGATTAACCGGGACCCGCCCTCAATTCCCCGCTCCCTCAGTGTCTCCGACAGCGTGCCGCAGAGGACGCTCATCATGCCGAAACTCAGCACCGACGCCACACCACAACTGACCAGAGCGTATTTGGGATACAGCCATAAGGCCCGGCCACCTAGCAGAACATCGTGAATACGACGCAGGACCTCAAACCGTCGGACCAGGCACTGCATCATGCCGAGACTGCCAAGAAATGCGGCGTAGAATGCGGCGTCCGATGAGGCCTTGAACCATTGTTCCGGAGCCAGGTATCCGCCGCTTCCAGCCAGCATCAGTGCCGCCAGGGACAGCAGAAACAGAAAACGGGCATAGCCATTGAGACGGGGAAGTGCTGCCAGGAATGCCAGCACCACAAGAACGCCGGCGATCTCGCTGACCGTGCGAACCCCGGAGCCGATTGCCAACAGCTCCAGAAGGACGGCCAGGGTCAGCACCCATTGTAACGCCATGCTCATAAGGCGGGCTCCGGCTCACCGTTTAACACTGCTTGCATTTCCCATACGTGCAGATTAGTCTTTTCCAACCGTTTTACAAAACTTGATTTTGCTTGTCGAAATTATATTGGCACAAGTGGCAGTGCAACACCGACCCTCCCGTTCTCGCCTGCCCATGAATTGCATGAGGGATTCCCTATGAGCGCGTACATCTATGATGGCCTGAGAACCCCGTTCGGTCGTCACGCGGGCGCCCTTGCCAGGGTTCGTCCGGATGACCTTCTCGGTCACGTCATCAAGGCTTTGGTGGAACGGAACGACTTTGCACCGGATGCCTATGAAGATGTCATTGCCGGCTGCACCAACCAGGCCGGCGAAGACGCCCGCAACCTGGCCCGGCACGCAGGCCTGCTGGCCGGACTTCCGGTTGAAACCGGCGGACTGACGGTCAATCGCCTCTGTGGCTCCGGCCTGGCAGCCATTATCGACGCAGCCCGCGCGGTGCGGTGCCAGGAAGGCGAACTGTTCGTCGCCGGCGGTGCGGAGAGCATGAGCCGCGCCCCGTTTGTCATGGCCAAGGGCGAAACGCCATTCAGCCGCGATTTCCGTGCCTTCGACAGCACCATTGGTGCCCGTTTCCCAAACCCACAGATCGAACGTGAGTTCGGGGCCGACACCATGCCGGAAACCGCCGACAACATTGCCCGGGAACTGAATCTCAGCCGGGATCTGGTCGATCGCTTTGCCGCCCAGAGTCAGGCCCGTTACGAGGCGGCCCGGCGGACGGGCTTCTTTGAAGGCGAAATCCTCCCCATTGACGTGCCGCAGGGTCGCAAAAAGCCCCCGTTGAGCGTTGAACATGACGAGCACCCGCGCCCGCAATCCACCCTGGAGGCCCTGTCCGGCCTGCGCCCCCTGTTCGAAAACGGCGTTGTTACCGCCGGTAATGCCTCCGGCATCAACGATGGCGCAGCAGCCCTCCTGGTTGGTTCAAGGGAAGCGGGGGAAAAGGCAGGTATTGCCCCCCGCGCCCGCATCGTGTCTGCGGCCATCGCCGGCGTTCCACCCCGGGTGATGGGGTATGGCCCGGTTCCCGCAAGCGAGAAGGCTCTTGCCCGGGCCGGCCTAAAGCTGGCCGACATGGACGTTATCGAAATCAACGAGGCGTTTGCCGCACAAGTACTCGGTTGTGCCACGAAACTGGGCATTGATCCGACCGACAGCCGACTCAACCCCAACGGGGGCGCTATCGCCGTTGGCCATCCGCTGGGCGCTTCCGGCGCCCGCATCGCCCTGACCGCCATTCGCCAACTGGAACGCAGCGGCGGCCGCTACGCCCTGGTCAGCATGTGCATTGGCGTCGGTCAGGGCATTGCCGCCGTTATCGAACGAGTTTCCAACTAATTTTCAGGAGAACATGTATGGCTTCAGCACCTTGGGACGACCTGCTCAACTTTGACCAACAACTCGACGAAACCGAACGCCAGGTCCGGGACAGCATTCGCAGCTTCTGTGACCAGCGACTGATGCCCGGCATCATCGAGGCCAACCGCCACGAGAAGTTCGACCGCACCATCTTCAACGAAATGGGCGAGCTGGGCATGCTCGGCGCGACCCTGCCGGAGGAATACGGCGGTCCGGGTCTCAACCACGTCTGCTACGGCCTGATTGCCCGGGAAGTCGAGCGGGTGGATTCCGCCTATCGTTCGGCGCTGAGTGTCCAGTCTTCGCTGGTCATGTATCCGATTTTTTCCTATGGCCAGGAAGCACTGAAAAAGCGCATCCTGCCAAAGCTCGCATCTGGCGAGATGGTGGGTTGCTTTGGCCTGACCGAACCTAACCACGGATCGGATCCCGGCGGTATGGAAACCCGAGCCAAAAAGGTGGACGGCGGCTACCTGCTGAGCGGTTCCAAGACCTGGATCACCAACTCACCGATCGCCGACGTCTGCGTGGTCTGGGCCAAGCTCGACGGCACCGTGACCGGCTTTGTCATTGAGCGTGAAGGCACCAAAGGCCTCGATACCCCGAAGATCCAGGGCAAGTTCTCCCTGCGCGCCTCCGACACCGGCTCCATCTTCATGGACGAGGTCTTTGTTCCCGAGGAAAACAAGCTTCAGGTAGAGGGCCTGAAGGGCCCCCTGAGCTGCCTGACCAAGGCCCGCTACGGCATCAGCTGGGGCGCCCTGGGCGCTGCCGAGTTCTGCTGGCACGCGGCCCGCCGCTACACCCTGGAACGCACGCAGTTCG
>MDTD01041401.1_pt1 | contig 25033 bp, 22 predicted proteins | sample 811221 | NCBI WGS metagenome assembly MDTD01 (sample SAMN05326646, study PRJNA326480) | marine metagenome | isolation source: seawater | place: Pacific Ocean: South West | collected 2011 | reverse complement strand
TACGGAGCCGTTGCCGGCGAGGGGGCCATCGGCAAGAAGCTGAATAGGTGCCCGCCAGGCCTCAACCGTTCGCACGTCGCTATGGCAGGGCAGACGATCGAGCCTGGGAATGTGCAGTTCATGTGACAGTTCGTCGCTGCTGAACACGAGCCCGCTGCGGCGATCGCGCACCAGGGCACTGCCGCTGCCCAACATCAAGCCGGCGAATAGGCCAAGGGCAAGGGTCCGTCCCTTGCGTGGGCTTACGGGCTTATCAAGAAGGGTGGGAGTGGAGATCAGCTCCCAGGGACTGGTGTTACGAGCCTGCTCTAGCTGGAACTGTTTGAGCTGGTTTTGCAGGGTCACCAAGGTGGCTTCATCACGCAGGGCCTGCTGGGTTAGTTCGCGGTGGCGGCTCACCACATCTTTGGGCCGATTAAGAGCTTGGAGGTTGGCCTTAGCCAGGTCGAGCTCCCCCTTAAGCAGGGCGATTGTCTGCTGATTGATATAGCTCACCAGGGTGTCGCGTTCGCGCTGCAATTTCTGCACCAGGGGATCGTTGTCTTTAAAGCGGGACCGCAGCTCAGCCAGGCGGGTCTCCACTGAGGTGAGCTGGTCGAAGGTGGATGATTTGTCGGTGAGGGAGGCGAGCTGGGAGGCGAAGTAGAGGGAGCCGGCACCGGCCTTGGTGGCTTCCTGGATCTGCACCTTCAGCGCTTTCACCTCCTGTTGGGCGGCGGTGCGGGCCGCTTCTACCCTGCCGCCTCTGCCGGCCACCTGGGCGCCTGTGCCGGGTCCATCCTTTGACACTCCGGCGCCGGCGACGTTGCCGGCTAGGGGAAGGCCGTCAAGCAGGCCGAGACCGTTGGCGTAGCCATAGTCGAGAGCAGCGCGGGCGCTTGCCTCCGCTTGCGGCTTGATTGTGTTGATCTGCTTTGTGAGATAGGTGATCAAATTGCTGAGCTCACGGGCGCGGCCACGATTGGAATAACCCTGGTAGGCATCGGAGATCATCTTTGTGATCGGCAGCACCAGTTGCTCGTCGGTATCGCGGAATTCCACGTTGAGCACAGAGGTGCCCATCTCTTCTTTGACGGTAATAGCTGATTTGGCCCAGTTCTGGAAGCGCATTGAATTGGCCACTTCAGGCGGTTTACGCGCCTTAACCGCATCGAACACGGGCAGTAGCACCGATGGGCTATTGAGGATTTGTACCTCCGTCGCGATCGAATCATTGCCGCCGCCACCGAGGCCGGCAAGGGCCGATAGACCAGGGTTTTGGGAGAGCAGGGCGGCTGTGCCCGAAGGGTTGTTCCCCTTGTTGAGCACGATCTGGAATTCACCCTGATACACCGGCTTGGCGGTGAGCAGATTGAGACCGGAGAGCAGAAGGCCAATGGCGCCACCACCAGCGATCAAGCACCAGTGGCGGCCGAGGGCACCAGCCATCTGGCGCAAGTCAATATCGTCCTCGACGGCTACTGTGCGAGCGAGCTGCTGTTCAGCGGGGGCTGTTGTCATTACTAGAAGTTGCTGAACAGGCTGAAGACCGAATAAACGCCGACTGCTGGGCCTGTGATCTCATTGAGCACGGTTACGGTGGCTGACAATGGGGACTCGTTGACACGAATCACATCCCCGGCCATCAGGATTGGATTCTTATAGGTACCCACAGGGTTGGTGCCAGATACGAAAAACTTGCGCTTGTCGGTGCTGCCGTCGCGGTTGAAGCGAATGAACTCAACCTGGCCGCGCAGTAGCTTCTGGCCTCCGGAGGCAGCGAGGGCCTGATCGAGAGATGCCCCCTGAGGCAGTATTTTGGATCCCGGATCGCGGACGCGACCAGTCACGAAGACCTGAAAAAAGTCAGGGCTGAGATTTGTCTGGCCAGCCTTGATGATTTGTTCGCGTAGTTCAACTGGGGAGCGAGCGACCACGATAGTGTCGCCATCGAAAACGCGAATGTTCTGGGATTCGTTGCCCTCGGTGATCAGGGTGAGGAAATTGAGGGTGGTGCGCATCTTCCCTCCACCGCTGCTGAGCGGACGTTTACGGGTGACGGACACCTCACTCAGCTTGGAGAACGGGGTCACACCACCGGCGTTGCGCAGTGCATCGAAAACAGTAGGCAGGCGTAAATTGACGTTTGTATCTACACCGCCGATGCTCGGTACTGCCTCGGAAAGCGGATTGTTGACGCCCGTGCCCGTGCGGCCGTACCGCCCGATGGCGAGGTTGCTCGAGCTAAAACCGGCGGCGTCAGCTCCCCAAGCAGCCTGCTGCCCCGAGAGGTAGTAGTACCCAGGTCGGGCCACTTCGCCGCCGATGTAGACCCGGATCGGCCGGTAGGTGGCCGGGCTGACGAACACCTGGGGGTCGCGCACATAGGCGCTGAACTCTTGGGTGAGGAAGTAACGCAACTCCTCCACCGTGAGCCCCTCAACGAAGAGGGAACGCAGCCGCGGCAGGTAGAGGGTTCCGTCGGGACCGATCGTGAAGGTTCCGGAATACTCGGGTACATCGAGCAGCTCCACCCTCACCTCATCGCCAGGGCCAAGGATGTAGGCGTCTTGAATCGGGGCGTTTGGGGTAGGTGTAGCCGCTTGTTTAGGTGACGGAGCGGTGATGGTGACGATCTCGCTGACCTGAGGCGTTTCCTGTTCTTTCAGCTGAGTTTGTGCGATTCCGGCAGATCCACTACCTGATAGCGCGATCACAACCAAGGCTGTAAGGCGCACAGAACTCTGCAGAAATCGATAGCCCTTATTCATCTAAAGGAGTTTATGGGGGCGATGCGATACGCCTTGGTGTTGGTGGTCAGCATCTTGGTTGTCTTCTGACTTGGAGCATTGCCTGGCACCAGTCAAGGTTGTCGAGAAACCACCGCACAGTGGACTTAAAGCCCTTCTCAAAGGTGTGATAGGGCTGCCACCCCAGCTCGTTTCGGATCAGTGTGTGGTCGATGAGTAGCGGCGATCGTGGCCGGGGCGGTCGCTCACCAGGGTGATCAGGCGCGTGTGGAGCGCCCTGATCGTCTTGATCGATGGTGAATTCCCATGGGCTTCATCCACCCAGGTCACCCTGCAGCAGCTTGCTTTAGGTGCCTCATGCCGTCACTTACCAGGGATCCTGGCTTTCAGAGTGTCCAGTTCTTGTAAGTTCGCTTGATTGCTAGCGATTGATGCGGTGCCCAGCTTTGTGGAGGTTGAACTGCACGACAGATCGAACCTTCTTTTTGTTGATCTGTTACACGAGTTCGTAACGTTATTGACACGTAATCTTGCCATTACTCTCTCTCTCTGGCCACAAGGCGTATTGGGGGCATCGACTACTCCCGTATCCATGGCGATGGATGCGATCCATGGCAAACTCATTTCACAACTTCAGTCGAGGCGGTTGAGCCGTGCTCCCGTCCAGTGTTTCAACAGTCATGGTGCAGCCACGTCTGGCTGGCCTGCAGTACAAACAGCTGCCATGGATTGTTGAGTTGAACAGTCACATTCATTAGATGAAGCTTTAGCGAGATGATCTGAAGATGTTTTGAACCTCCCGCAGGCTTGAGACTGAACCCTTTACTGCACCCCCACACCTCCGAATTGCCTCAATGACCACCCCCTCGCCCAAAACCGCCTTGATCACAGGCATCACCGGTCAGGACGGTAGCTACCTGGCGGAGCTGCTGCTGGAGAAGGGGTATCAGGTGCATGGGATCAAGCGGCGTGCGAGCAGCTTCAACACCAGTCGGATCGATCATCTCTACCAGGACCCGCATGAAAGTGATCCGCGGCTGGTGCTCCACTACGGCGACCTCACCGACAGCACCAACCTGATCCGGATCGTCCAGCAGGTGCAGCCCGATGAGATTTACAACCTTGGCGCTCAGAGCCATGTTGCGGTGAGTTTTGAGAGCCCGGAATACACAGCCAATAGTGATGCGCTGGGCACGCTGCGGATCCTGGAGGCTGTGCGCATCCTGGGGCTCACAGACAAAACGCGGATCTACCAGGCCAGCACCAGTGAGCTCTATGGCCTGGTGCAGGAAATTCCCCAGAAGGAGAGCACGCCGTTTTATCCGCGCAGCCCCTATGGCGTAGCAAAGCTCTATGCCTACTGGATCACGGTGAACTACCGCGAAAGCTACGGGATGTATGCCTGCAACGGCATTTTGTTCAACCACGAGAGCCCGCGTCGTGGCGAAACGTTTGTGACTCGTAAAATCACCAGGGGCTTGGCGCGGATCGATGCGGGACTTGACGAGTGCCTGTTCATGGGCAACCTCGATTCCTTGCGCGACTGGGGCCACGCCCGCGACTATGTGGAGATGCAATGGCGCATGTTGCAGCAGGAAGGTCCGCCTGAAGACTTCGTGATCGCCACCGGTCGGCAAGAATCAGTGCGTCGCTTCATTGAACTGACTGCATCTGAGCTCGGATGGGGCGGCATCCAGTGGGATGGTAAGGGTCTTCAAGAAACCGGCAGCCGCGCTGATACGGGCGACGTAGTGGTGCGTATTGACCCACGCTACTTTCGCCCGGCGGAGGTTGAAACCTTGCTGGGTGATCCCACCAGGGCCAAAGAGAAGCTGGGCTGGACTCCCACCACAAGTTTGGAAGAGCTGGTGGCCGAAATGGTGAATTCAGATCGAGAGGAAGCCAAAAAAGAGGCTTACTTAAAACGAAAAGGCTTTGCAGTTGTTGGTTCTATGGAGAATCCTCCGACGAATCCTGAAGCGATTAAGGCGGCTGGGGGAGCAGCGTGAGCACTCTGATCAACCCAGACGACCGCATCTTTGTGGCAGGCCATCGTGGCATGGCTGGCAGCGCCATATGCAGAGCTCTGGAACGAGGTGGCTATCACCATCTGCTCACTGCCAGCAGATCTGAGCTCAATCTGCTTGATGAACCTGCGGTGCAAGCCTGGTTCGCTAAGCATCAACCCAATGTGGTGGTGCTTGCCGCAGCCAAAGTAGGCGGTATCCATGCAAACAGCAGTTACCCTGCGGATTTTTTGCTGGATAACCTCAAGATCCAAATGAATGTGATCGAAACGGCTTGGCGATCAGGGGTGCGGCGGTTGTTGTTCTTGGGCAGCAGCTGCATTTACCCGAAGTTTGCTGATCAGCCGATCAAGGAAGAAACACTCCTTACAGGATCACTCGAGCCTACGAATGAGTGGTATGCCGTAGCCAAGATCGCTGGCATCAAGCTTTGTGAGTCGTTACGTCAGCAGTATGGCTTTGATGCAATCAGCTTAATGCCTACAAATTTGTATGGACCAGGTGACAACTACCATCCCACCAATAGCCATGTATTGCCTGCGTTGATTCGTCGCTTTCATGAGGCAAAGGAATCTGATGCTGCTTGCGTCACCTGTTGGGGAACAGGTTCACCTATGCGTGAATTTCTACACGTCGATGACCTTGGTAGAGCTTGTGTATTTGTTTTGGAGAAATGGAGTCCACTGCCCGGCGAGCTGAATTTCCTTAACGTAGGAACTGGCATTGATTTGAGCATTCGTGAACTTGCGGAGGCTGTGGCTGCTGCTACGGGTTATAAAGGAACTATCCATTGGGATCACACTAAACCTGATGGCACTCCGAAGAAGCAACTCGACGTAAACCGCTTGGCCGCTCTCGGTTGGCAGTCTCGCATTACCCTAAATGAAGGTTTGGCAACTACTATTGACTTATTCCGCAAAGAGTTTGCTCATCAGCAGGTGCGGCTTTAGAGAATATATTGGGTTTGGGCAAAATCATACAGTAAAGACTCGTATGGTTTCGTCATGATTTGCCCGCCAGTGGTTATAGTCAGTGTGTGTTCTGACCAAATAATGCACGTTGCTTATGATGCCAACTAGTCATTGACAATATAGTTAAATCAATCTTTTTTTGTCCACCTATTTTCTTGAGTATTGTTTTGACTCAGGCTTTGATTCGTAATTTGGTTACCGGTGGAGCTGGTTTTCTGGGATCTCATCTGTGTGATCGCTTGATGCAAGCAGGAGAAGAGGTGATATGCCTAGATAATTATTTTACAGGCCGTAAAAAGAATATCGAGCATTGGATTGGTAACCCTCGCTTCGAATTGATTCGTCATGACGTGACTGAGCCGATCAAGCTCGAGGTTGATCGTATCTGGCACTTGGCTTGTCCAGCCTCCCCTGTTCACTACCAATTCAATCCAGTAAAAACAGCTAAAACAAGTTTTTTAGGTACTTATAATATGCTTGGCCTTGCCAGGCGTGTCGGAGCAAGATTACTTCTTGCAAGTACTAGCGAGGTCTATGGTGATCCAGAAGTTCATCCTCAGCCAGAGTCTTATAGAGGATCTGTTAACACTATCGGGATTCGTAGCTGCTATGATGAAGGTAAACGTATCGCCGAAACATTATGCTTTGATTATAAACGTATGCATGGTATAGAGATTCGAGTCATGAGGATTTTTAACACATACGGCCCACGAATGTTGCCAGATGATGGCAGAGTCGTTAGCAATTTCATTGTTCAAGCTCTAAAGGGTGAATCTTTGACACTTTATGGTGATGGAAAACAAACACGCAGCTTCTGTTATGTAGACGATTTGATTGAGGGTATGATTCGTTTAATGAACGGATCTCATACAGGTCCGATGAATATTGGCAATCCAACGGAATTTACCATACGTCAATTGGCAGAGCTGGTGAGAGAAAAGATCAACCCAAAACTTGATTTTATTTATAAGCCCTTACCTCAGGATGATCCCCTTCAAAGAAAACCGATTATCGATCTGGCTGAGAAAGAGTTGAAATGGCGACCTAATGTAGTGCTTGATATTGGCCTGTCATCTACTATTGATTATTTCCGAGAGATCGTCTGCTAATATTATCTTATAACAAGATTATTATTAATTTACCTGATGATCATAAGACATAAAAGTCCAATAATTTTCATTTGGCTTAATTCTAAGCTCCCTTCGTATGCTAGATATTTTATTAATCTGGCAAAATTAAACAACCCTGACAGGCAAATTATTTTAGGCTGTAATTACAAAACCCCTTCAATTCCTGGCGTAAGCATCTACAAATTTCAGATTGATAAAAAACATCTCATAAACTCAATGAATTTAAGTGTAACTGATGATTTTTTCTTCGCCACATCTGCAAGGTTTTTTTATCTATATTATTTAGCCAATAAACTTAAGCTCACTCATTTCTTCCACGCTGAAGTTGATAATGCAATTTTTGATTTAAAAAATATTGAAAAAATGCTTGATCGATCACGGAATGGTCTCTTTTACACTAAAGACAGTCAATCTAGAGCGATTGCAAGTCTCTTATATTGCAACAATATTCACTGCTTGAAAATGTTGTTAGATATTCTTCAAGATGAAGAACTAGAAATTGATAATGATATGGAGGCTTTAAGTGTTTATACGACTTTGTATCCTCAATCATTTCTGGCGCTACCAACCGAATCATTTAGTGTGTCTAAGAACTCTTGGGAGATAATTCCACCGACAGAAATTAATGGGATTTTTGATGCTGCTGCTCTTGGTCAATATCTTCTTGGGGCAAATACACAATATTACCCTGATAAAAATATATACAATCTATATAAAAATGAAAACTTAATGATAAACCTGAAAAAGGTAAATTTCTTTGTTGCACGTAATCAGCTTTTTGTAGAAAATTTAGCCAAAGATCCATTGCCTATTTTTAATCTACATGTTCATTCCAAATCGGTCGCGAAGTTCCAAGACTTGATGAAGCGTGTAGATTTTTTGGAAAGTGTAAATTCAGGAGAAAGAACCATTATCAGAAAAAAAGCAAACCCCATTGCTTTATTCGCAATTAGATTAAAGTTAAAACTTAAATCAATCTTTTTTAAATAAAAGCATGAACCAACTCTTTGTCATTACAATCTTTATTGCTCAAGAAGGAAGTATTGATTCGTTCAAGAATCAATTAGAGGTTTTACTTAGAACCACAGATAATCAATGCGCGATCGCGTTGGCTACAAATTCAGACAGTATTTACAGGTATGGTCAATACTTAAATCATTCACTCATTCGCATATATCTACCCTCTGATCTTGACGAGTGCAACGATCATGGTCCCGAAGCCAATCGTTTTAGGTACGCGTTCGCGAAGGTATCAACACTCCGAATTTTGACTCAGATTTCAAAATATGCTGAGATAGAGCTTCAGAAATATTCTCATATTACTTTAATAGATACCGATAGCTTTTTTCCATCAAGTATACATTGTAATCTACACAACAAATGCTTTTATGGCGTCAATTATCGTGATGAGCACAAAACTGGGCTAGAAGCTTTGATGCGTTTTTTGCCAGGAGAAGTTATAATCGATCAAGACTTCCTATCTAATTTTTGGATTAATACGGGATATCTTGCAATACCTTTAGATGCTATTAATCAACTAAATCACTACTGCCAATTCTATGTGAATAAAATCAGAAGTATCTCTTCAGAGATTGTAGAAGCGGTGAATCACTATAGCGATGAGATCGTTTTCAATCTTGCAATTGCCTCGCTACTTTTAAATAAAAGCTATAGCCATGATTTCACGAAGGTATCATTACCAAAAAGAAATAGACCAGCCTTTCTCTGGACAATTCCCATACAGTCAACAAAAATCACATTAATTAATTACTTCAACCCACCTTGCCATGTGCATGCTCCCGATATTAAATATAGCCCTAAAAAACTCCATCGATATGTCGTATTGTCAAAAGTATCGGCATTATCAAAACCGTTAGCTAGGTTTCTCATTATAATTCTCTTTAATATGCAGGTTTTATGGTGTAAGCTTCTAAGACCACTTTTGAGTGGATTGAAGCGAAAGCAGTTTAAAAGAGTTATTTAATCATAATGAATACTCGTCTGCGGAATTATTTAGTAACAGCATGTTTTATTGCTGCGTTTCTGTCTTTTAAATATCTCAAAAGCTATGCCACCGTATCATTATGTATAAACTCATTGCTTTTGTTTTTTTCTGCATTTTCGTTTAAAGATTCTCTAAGAGTAAAACTACTGTCAATACTATTCTTCTCCCTCGCCTCGTTGATTTTTATTTACCCTGTTGATTTTAACTCGTTACCTACTGGAGATTTAGGTATATATATCAAAAATTCCATAATAGATTATGCTTGGAATGAAGGACCTTGGCGGAGCGAACCAGTTGTTAGGTTTTTAATGATCCCCAGTGAATTATTTCAGAATGCCAATTTATTTTTATTTAATTCTTTTTTACTTATATTATTCTCATATTATCTGATATCGAGAAATATATCTGAACATTTGCATCTTCCTGCATCTTTTATATTGCTTTGCTTAGTATGCGATCGTTCGTTATTTACCTATGAAAGCTTTTGGGTATTGAGACAATTTATATCGACCCCATTTATAGTACTTGCTTGCTTAAATTTTGGCAAGAAAAGACATTTACTGTACCTAATAATTGCATTTTTAGCACACAATTCAAGCATTATCTTTTTCGCATTATTCCTTTTCACAAAACTTGCTCTGGGCGCCTTAAAAAAGATACCCCGTGTTTTAAACACTTTAAAAATTAGCATCAGGAATTATTTAAAGAGAGTTATTGTCTTCATATTCTCATTGGCTGTTGTTTTTCTTCTAGGATACTTTCTTTATACAAATAAAATTTACAATCTTGCTGCAAACTTTACTGGTGATACTCTAGACTCTGGACTAAAGACTATAATACTTATTTTCGGAATTGCTTCATTCTCAATCTTTAAAATTATTGAAAGCCTACTTAGTCGAGAGCAATCGCCCGAGGATCAATATCTTTTCAAAATAGCTTGTATATTCTTTATTCCTTCTTTATCTTATCTCTTTTTTGCTTTTGGGTTTGGAGGCGCTGTAGGCCTCCTTGCATATAGAATTTCTTGGTTTATTTATCCACTATCTGGTTTAGTTAAACTGTTGGGAATTTATGCATTGTTAAACTTGCTGAGTTTATGGTCAGCAAGAAGCACCCTTAAAATGTCTTTGACACTTACAGTAGCTCTTGTCCTTATTCGATTTAGCGCACACATTCAAAGTATACCGATATATTTTGAACCTCTTAAAGCATTTTATAAATCTACTATAATATGAATTTACTCTACTGCAATAATATTAATGGTGAAGGTAGCTCCATTGTTTCACTTGCTCTAATAAAGGCTTTTTTGGTCGATCCAACTGAACGTTCAGTACTTGTAACCTCTAAAAGAAGTGTCTTGAGTGATTATCTTCTGGATTTAGATGGACAAGTAATTCTTGATATCTTTGGTTTTTCATTGATTCACTTATCTATTAGATACCCGAATAATTTTCATCTCATGACACCTCAATGGACCAGAAATAACATTTTTGCCACATTTGTAAAATTAATCTTCCCTGTCTTTCTTTTCCAATTTGAAATTTTAACAATGGATGACTATCCATTTCTACAAGCAAGAAAGCAAGTACTCTTTTTTCAGCAATCTAATTTGCTTGATGCCTATCAATTAAAATGGAGGCTTAGAAAAGCTTTATTCTATCTATTATGTATATCCAAACCCGTCGTTTTCTTGCAAACCCCATTTACAGAGCAGCAGTTTAAAAAAAACTTTCCACACCTCAACACATTTTCAATGGTTATAGATTATGATTAATCTATTTTATCCATCATCGCTCCTCCCTCATAAAAATCACCACGCACTCCTGAAGAAGGATCTAAATGTGTGTCTTGCTGACTTAAATATAAAGCTATTTCTGACAATCAATCCGCCTTGTTCAAAACATTTTTCAAACATTATTTGCCTGGGTAGAATTTCTAAGTCAGACTGCTCGTCGCACCTCTTAAATTCAACTGCTTTGTTATGGGTCTCATCAATAGAGAGTTTTGGCTTGCCTTTATTTGAAGCTGCCAAATTTGATAAGCCTATAATCGCATTAGACATGCCCTATATAACTTCCATATTTAATGACGGTATATACAAGATTCGTGATCTTTCTAGCCATCAAATATGCGAAACTCTCCACCATTTCTCCACAGAATATCATAATTCAAGTTTGATGAAACCTTCTTTAAGATATTCATTTAATCATCCCAGCATCTTTCTCCAAAAATTTCACAATGCACTTAATGAAAACTAGCGACAAGGACGATCAACTTTCTATTATTTGCATAGGCCTAGAGGAAGATGAGATAATTCAAACTATCAGCACGTTTTCTATCTTTGATAATGTACTTCACGCTGTCTATATCGTTTCACCCACAAAAGTAAACTTACCTTCATTTAAATATAATTTTAATATTTATCATATTTGCGATGATAATCGTGGAATATACGAGGCGATGAACCTTGGCCTTCAAGCCATTGATACTCGGGCATTTATGATAGTAAACGCTGGCGACTATCTACAGGAAGAAGTATCTTATAAATCAGATGATATTATCACAGATTCGTTGATTTTATTTATTTCCAAGAGAAATCTATTTTGGAAGATTTATTTTAGGCTTAAATTATTTAAATTGATTTCCAAAGAGAACTTTGCCATGTTCACTATCCGACTTGGATTTATGCCATGCAGCCATCAAAATATTATTTATCCAGTATTGTCCAAGAGCCACCCCTTTCCACATAGTTATCGATACTCTGCCGACTACGTACACCTTTATGAAGAAATATTTAATTTCAAGAGACCTCTTAAAATTATCAATGGATCTATTGGTCAAACTTCGCCTGGCGGAGTTTCTGATACCCAACGTTTATCTGTTATAATTCAAAGGTTACAATTTTTTCATTCCCTTGGTCGCTTATCTGTTGCATATATTGCACTTAGTGTTTACTTATTCCTAATAATTTTAAGTAAGCTTCTTTATCAGTTAAAAAATTTGCATTAATTCTCAATTCACTATGAAATCTAATTATTCGCCTGATCATCTATTAATTAATGTTGGCAGCGGTCCTAATACATTGCCCGGTTTTATTAACTTGGATAGCTGTATTTGGCTGAGATTCCTTCCACTACTAAGACTTTTTCGCTTTTTGTTGTCTAGCGGCCAAAGGCGAATCTTGTCAAAGTATATAACGGCATCCGAAAAAGACTACATCAAGGTATGCGATTGCCGTAAGCCTTTGCCGTTTAAGCATGGCACCGTTGACCACATCTATTCCAGTCATTTCCTTGAGCACGTTCCTTATTATACTGCTACTCATATTTTACAAGATTGGTTTAAATTGCTAAAGCCAGGAAGTAAGCTAACATTAATTTTGCCAAATTTTTCTTACTCTATTGCATCTTACTATAACGGTAAGATTTCCTTAGATGAATTAATGGAAGAATCATTGTTCGTAAGTAAATATCCCAGAAGTTTTCTATGGCAAGCTTTTAATTCTTTTGGAGTTTTTGGTCTTACACATTTGTGGGCATACGATAAATCTAATATTAAAAGCATGTTGATTCGAGCAGGGTTCTCTGAGCCTGAATTTGAAAAAGGAGATTTGTCTGATCCGGAAATTCGCCTGACTGCATTTAAACTTAATTCCACCAGCTTTTAATGAATCTCTCTAAGAACCAATTAATTGATTTTATTAAGCCAAAAAGTATAACCATTCCCCTTGTAAGAATTGGCGGAGACAAGGATGGTGCTTACCTTGTTCCCAGTTGCATTAAAAAATCTACCCACTGTTTTTCACCCGGTGTTAATAATGTAAAGCAATTCGAGGACGATCTTGCGAAAAAATATGGTATTAAAAGTTTCCTTTGCGATTTTTCGAGCAATGAACTTCTTTTTGAGTCTCCTCTGATTCTAGATCTTCAGTCTTTTCGAAAGTTGTGGCTTGATATTTATAGACTTCCAAATTCTATATCCCTAGCTGAATGGATTAGTTCTGAAAATTGTTCTAATATATCCAGCCTTATTTTGCAGATGGATATAGAAAGGGCTGAATATCGTAATTTGCTCACCACTAGATCTATAACCTTATCTCAGTTTGAAGTAATAATTGTTGAAGTCCACTGCTTTTCTTTAATAGCAAGTATTGGCACTGTTAGGTTTTCTTTTTTGAGTTTCCTTGCTTCTTTCTGGCTCAAATTTCTGAGGCGATTACTGTCTCAGCTCTCTTTCTTCTCACCCATAAGTTCTTTGATCAATTTTATCGCTCTTCGTCTAGAGCCATATCTTATATTGCATTTGTTTAGTCATTTGTCTAAAACTCATACCGTGATTCATGCCCATCCGAATAATTGTCGTGGTCAAAAGTTAGATACTGACTCTGGTTTAAATTTTCCGCATGTAATTGAGATGACACTTTTGCGTAACGATATTTATAATGATAATAAGGCATCTTCTCGTCTAACTTTTCCCCATCCTTTGGATTTAGAATCAAATGTTGAGGACAAACCTGTAATTAAACTCAATAAGCTGTGGAGCGATTAATGTCATTAGCATCAATATCTCCAGTTCTATTGATTTTATGGATCCGGCCACATCTTCTTGAGCGTCAGATCGTACATTTACGTCAAAGTCGTACTCCTAAAATATATGTTTCGATAGATGGGCCTCGTGAAAAAAATGTTACTGACCGGGAGTTGATTGAACGTACCGTTTCAGAAGTTCATCGGCTAATTGATTGGGATTGCGACCTTTTTATACGAACAAACGAGAAAAATCAGGGTGGCTGTAAGTATGCTGTAATTAATGCAATCAACTGGGTTTTTTCTATGGAAAAAGAGGCAATTATATTGGAAGATGACTGTATTCCTACTTCTAAGTTTCTTGACTTTACTTCAAAGATGTTGAATAAATATGCAGATGATACCCGTATTTGGTCTGTATCTGGCAGCTTAAGATATCCTCAGAGTTCATATCTTCGCCAAAGCTATTACTTTAGTATTTATCCTGATCCATGGGGCTGGGCTACTTGGCGTCGTTGCTGGGATGGTTTTACGGGGTCTGTACCTTCTTGGAGTGAGTGCAAAAGCACAAAATTGTTCGATCATATCTTTCACTCAAGAAACGCTGTCCGATATTGGACAAAAATCATTGATAAACTAGCTTCTTCTCCTTCTTCTGATGTGTGGGATTATTATTGGTTTTATTATTCATGGATAAACAATGGATTAACCATTCAACCTTTCGAGAACCTAATAGAAAATGCTGGAACCTATGTTAATTCAAATTCTGCAACTCATGTTTTTTATGGTTTCCAGAGATATAATGCTAAATTATTCGCAAAAATTGATGTCAATAACATCATACATCCAAGTATAATAACAAGCAATTTCTTTCTAGATTCGATTACTTTTAGCAAGGTTTACGGCGGATATAGCGTTAAAATTCGATTCTTTATCAATAAGTATTTGCATAAATTTAAAGATTATTTGTCTTATTCTTTAAGTCTATTATTTGGAGGGAAATAACTTTGTCCTCCATCCCCTCCGTATCTATTTGTGTGAATGAATTAGTAACGTGGTATTCCAATGATCAATCAAAAAAAATAAACTATTTATTCAAGCCTAAATCTTTGACAGTAATTGCTGGAGAATCAGGATCTGGTAAATCTACTTTATTAAAAACATTGGCTGGTTTTTATCCGTTCCATTCAGGTAATATCTTATTGCAATCTTCCGACCAAATACTTTGTAATTACTCAGCTGAATTTAAAAATAGTTCATATCGTGATTGTTATGTTGATTCACCTTTGTTTCCAAAATATTTATTTTCTTACATGCCGCAAGAGGATTTCTTTCTTGATTCGACATTTAAACAAATAGTTCAAGATTTTGGATCTGGCACTGATGATGATGTATTTTGCGCGTTGAATCAATCAGGTTTATCTTCACTATTTGAGTCTAAAAGGTATAATCTTGATTCTTCTATCGGTTGGAACGGGAATCAGTTAAGTGGAGGTCAAAGAAAAAGATTGTCTCTTGCAAGATCATTATTCGTGAGGAGTCCTATTCTATTACTAGATGAACCCACCAGTGGTTTAGACCCTCGTACTGATGAGGAAATTTTTAATACCCTTTTATACTTGGCAAATAACATGTCTATTATAGTAGTTAGTCATAGTCCTTTCTTTATAAGTCAGGCACCAAACCTGATCCAACTTTAGAATTCACTCATGACCATAATAAGCCACTCTCACAAGTTTCTATTTGTTCATATATATAAATGTGGTGGAACAAGCTTTGAAAAATTACTGCTTCCATTTGCGCGCAAGACTGATAAGTTGAGATTATCTCCTCTAACCGCTAAATTATATTCGGCCTGCTCTTATGCTGAGGATTTTCTTTCCTTTGGGTTCAACAAAGGAACTAACGGCGGATTGTTATTTAGTGGTTTACATAAGCATGCAACACTTTTGGAGATCGATTCTTATTTAGGTGAATCTGCTAATACATATAAAGTAATTAGTCTTATTCGCAACCCAGTCGATTGGATTGTATCTCTTTATAGTTATATTTGCTCTTCTCCTTCGCACCATCTTAACTCAAGAGTCGTAAACATGCCTATAACTCTTTTTCTAGATAATTTCTTTGAACTTGGTCTTATTACTCAATCCGAATTTCTTACTTCCTCTGTTAAACGTGATCCTGGCCAAATTATGCTTCACAGGCTGGAGTCAGCTGCTTCTAATTTATCTACTATTTTCCAACATTTGAATCTACCCAGCCATCAAATTAGTCATGCTAATATGCCACGTCTTAATATTACGCCTAGAACTCTATTCAATAATAAACTTGTTCAGGATGAAGTTGCCAATTACACTGCCTTTTATGAACTTTTTTCCGAGGATTTGCATCTTTGGAATTCAATAAGATGAGTATTCTTCAGCAATTCAAATCTATTAACCGTCTCGTTAGCGCTGGCTACAATTCTCACTTTAATTATGACTGCGTTCAGCTCCACGAAAAATTTAGTAGAACTTTGCCATTGATCAATCAGTCAAAAGGGGTTGATCGAGTAGTTGATTTATACCCATATTCTAGTCAACTTAATTTTAGTCAGCCTGCATCATACATCATTCATGATACTGAACTTTTTTATCTAAATCATAGATCTTCTTTGCCTTTTCTAAGGTATGGTGACTCTTATTTTGGTCTTGATGATTTCAAACTCTATAAGTGTGATACTGACCCCTCTCTACGTTATTTAGCAAAGTATTTGCTATCTGCAGCGCTTCCTCCTCTTCATATCACTTCGGAGCCCCTTCTTGTTATACCTGGAGATATGAAGTGTGGTTTTTACCATTGGATCCATGATTTCTTGCCGTCTCTTATATATCTAAAGCGTTATGTTGGTGACTATTCATCTTATAAGCTCTTTTTACCTTCTTTACTCTACAAATACCAGTATTCGACTCTACGTCTCCTTTCAATTGATCTCACGCAGATCCTTGATTTAAAATCTAGTCCATTTAATCGAATTCTCATTGGTGGATCAAATAAGTTGATCTCGCCGTTATCAATACCTGGCAATCCAACACCAACGACCATAAACCTATTGACTAGTGAATTTGTACAGAAAATCCTCGTATCTCCCCCAAGCACACGCAATCTTCCTTCAAAATTTTATATAATCCGTCAGAAAGCTGGATCAAATTCGCAACGGGTTTTTTACTCCGATTGTGCAATTGAAAAATTAGCCAAATATGGCTATTCCCCTGTGGTGCTTGAAAACTTATCTTTTATTGATCAATGTCATCTATTTGCAGGTGCAAAGTCCATCATCTCACCTCATGGAGCTGGTCTTTCTCTGTTATTTTTAGCACCAAAGACAGCCAGAATTGTTGAAATTCAAAATAGCCCACTTCATAATCCTTGCTACTGGGCTCTTTGTAATGTTTGCGATCTTAGTTATTATTGTTTCGATATTTACCAAGGCAATAAAATACAGGAGCTTTCAGGACGCTCTGTTTCTACTATTCTTGAGTTACTCTGCGATCAATAAACTATGAATTCAACGCGCATTTATACACTCGCTAGAGACCTTTATCATGTTTTTGCCATTCTTCCTCGGCGTCTTAAGTTATTGGCGTCTTATCTATCTCTTGTCTTTCTATTTTCGGCATCTTTAGAGTTTCTATCGCTACTATTTGTTGGCCTTTTTGTGAAAATCCTGGCTTCAACTGATGGGAATTTTACGGGAGATAGCGAAGGGTCTTTTGCTTTTCAGATTGCGTATACTGTCCTTAATTTTTTTCCTAGCAATTTTCACTACCTCATTATTTATATTGTGATTCTGGGCTCAATTTTACTCAGAATGTATTGCTTGGTCCTGAATCCTATTGTCGTTAAAAATTTATCTCTGCTGTATTCGTTTCGTCTTGTCCAAAACTTTACATCTATGCCCATCCTCTCTTTTAATCAAGTTTCATTATCAGAGTTTCGAACTGTTCTCACAGAAGATTTATCTAGTCTAATAAATAATGCTGTTCGTCCAACTTTAGCATTTTCGTCTTCGCTGTTCGCACTGATTGCAGCATGTGGAGCTGCTTATTTTTCTTCTTCTTTTCTTTTCTTCCTTCTGACCATTACAAGTGGGCTTTGCTATCTTCTTTACAGTAAATTATATTTTAGTAAAATGAGTTTGTATCTTTCAAATGTAATACCCTCTTTGGACCGCTCAAGATCTTCTATTCTGGAGTATATATATCATAATTTTTCTTTAATTAAGCTCTTCGACAAGTCATCTATTGTCAATGAATCTTTTTCCCAGATAAGTTCTAAGTGTGACGCAATGACTGGCGTTCAGAATATTTCTATAGCACTTCCACGCCTGTTAATCGAATTTCTAATTGTTTTCATTGCTCTGCTTCTTGGAACCTTTTCCCTGTCGTTATCAGATAGTATGTACTCTTATGAGTCCTCTGACCTTGTCGTCCTGTTCCTTTCTCTCACTAGGGCAGCTGCTGCTTTTCAGGTCTTGTTTCATAATTTTGGTACTCTGTCTACTAATTCTCGTCGACTCCACACTGTCTCAAGTAAGCTTCGATGAATATCTTTAATAGAACCTTTATTTTCCATACTTTTAATGGTGGCCAACTTGGAAATCACTTGAGATTATCTCATGACCTGCTTATTTTTACCCGCCTCCATGATCTTAATCTTGTCTTTTTCTCTAATTATCTTTATAAAATTTTCTTCTGTCGCCGACCGTTTTTTTACTATGGGTTGATACGTCATAGACCCCAGAAGTACCTTTACCTTTTAAATTTGTATCTTAATTTGTTTTTCTTCAGGTTTCTTCTCTGGCTTTTGTATGTTTTCCCCTTTCTTCATAAATATATTGCTGTCTTTATTCCTGCTGATGATGTTGCTTATTTTGGCTTTAACGTTACTTCTGCTTCTACGTACTATTGCCTTGACTATTCATTTTTAAAATCTTTAAGACCCTTTTCATTTTTATGGGGATATCAGTTTTTTTATCGTTCCCCACTTATTGAAGAGTTTACTATCCATCCAAGTTTGGCTCCAATCTTTAGACAGCAGTTGAGATTTTTTGACTGTCCAGATTCTTTGGACTTAGCTTGTTCTCCTTATATTTTCGTCCATCTTCGTCGATCCCATAATTTTGCTGTTTCAACAGATTCGGATTTAACAGATGATTCTTTTATAGATTCTATTCTTTCTCTTTCGTCTGAATGCAAGATATTTTCATTAAGAATATCTTCTGATGGCTCCACTTGCTCAACTCTCATTAATAGATTAACTGATCTTGGTTATTCTGTATCAATTGCTTCTTCTTGTGCTTCTGTGAACGGCACTCCTTTTGATTTTTTAGTCGAATTTCATCATTGCTCAGCTGTTGTAGCCCCTCCCTCGACATTGTCTGTTTTTTATAGTCAATTACTCTCTAAACCCCTTAAGTTACTTCGCTATTGCAATGATTGAGCCCTGTGTATTCTTCCTCGAAACTCTTGATTTAACGGGATTGGGCAACAAGCTAAGGGCATTGCAGTCATCGTATATTCTTTCCTGCCTCCTTAAACGTCGACTACATATATCATACCCTCTGTACCATAATTGTTTTTTATGTCCTGATGACGTTGTTGTTGCAGAACCTTCTGTTTTTGATTCATTAAGACCAGATCAAGTCTTCGTTGTGGAATCGGTCGATGACTTGGATGTGTTGTTTGATTTGCCTGTACTTCCTCACGTTATTGTGACTGGCAAGGGTTTTTCTTTTGTTCATTATCTATATACTCGTTTTGAGGTATTTTCTTCTTCACCTTCTAATTTTGTGTCCAAGTGCTCTTCTTTGTTTGCTACGCCTTCACCTCGCTTAAAGGTTGCTGTTAACTCTATTCGTGGCTCATCTGATTCTTATGTTGTTTTTCAGTTTCGTGAGTTTGTTGATTCTCTATCAGAGAACAAATTTTTCTTCAAATATTTTATTGAGTCTCTTTCTGAATTGTTGCCGTCAATATCCTCTTTGCTTTGTGATCCTTCTTGCCTTCGATTGTTCTTGTCGGATAGTCCTGATATAGCCGCTATGATGTTTTCGCTTGTTCAAGGCCGTTATTTTTCTCCGCGTTATTATTTAGACGACAAGTTTGTTCACACTTCTTTCCATTCGCCACTTCGGAGAGGTTCCTTATGGTCTGCTTTTATTGAGGTTTTTAGGCGTATCTCTCAGATCTTTAGATTTCTTATAATGCGTATGATTCAGGGAAAAATATATTCTTTTCCCTCTTCTTCGTTGAATAAATCCTTGTATCTTTTTTCTCCATCGAGATGCTCTGATGGGAAGATTCACGTCGTTGCAGTGTGGTACCTTATTCGTCTTTCTAGGTCTGTGTATTCTACTCAAACATCATTTATTTCCTCTGCGGTATTTGGTTCTGGTGTTGACGTGTTTGGCTTTAATCCAGGTCAAAGATCCTTTTCGCGCTTGTCGCCTTTTGAGGTTCTTGTCAACCATTGATATCTCTGCTCACTTCTCTCGAGTTTGAGTTTTTTCTGTAGTTTTTATATTTTTCTCTGCTTATTTTTGTCCTTTTTTTTTAATTGCATGCTTATTAATATATTGATTTATTTATTTTATTTGAATATTGATCTTGAAAACTTTGTCTTTCTCTTGCTTTGATCCAAAGATTTGTATCCGATTGGGCTTTGACGCTGTTTTATATCTTTTTTCCGGTTCCAATTTAGGACATACTTGTTCTCACTTCTGTCGTCTCATCATATGAATTTCCCTTCCTTTCTGATCGTTGTTCCGACTCTCGATTCTCATCACCTTCTTCCTCGTCTTCTTAGCTCGCTTCAGCGGCAGATTTATCCGCAGTGGCGTTTGATATTTATTGATGGGCCTTCAGGTCTTTCTCATCGCAACTGGTTGATTCAGTGTTGTATTGATGAGCCACGTTGTAGTTGGGTCTCCCAGAGCTCCGACCATCCCGGAATCTTTGGCGCGATGAATCAAGGGTTTGTATTTGCCCGTCCAGAAGAGTGGATGCTTTTCTGGGGTTCCGATGACTGTGCCGCTTCCTCCACCGTGCTGGCTGACTTGGCCGATGTCGTCGGAACAGCTGCAATCAACAACAATGTCCCCGATTTGTTTGTTTCCCGTGGTCGATATATGGACGCGGTTTCCGGTTCCCTTCTTCGTTTTACATCATTCAAATCTAGAGGAGTGCTAGATACTGTCATGTATCGCCGGGCTTTGTTGTTCGGCTCCACGCCGCCACACCAAGCGACCCTGTTTGGTCCTGGTGCGCGTCGGCGCCTAAGCTGTTACTCCTCAAATTTCAGTCTTTCCGCTGACCTCGACTATTTCCTCAGGCTGAGCAGACAGCCAGAGCTATGCGTCCAGTGCCTTGATCTTGTGTTAGTCCACATGGCCGATGGTGGCGTGAGCGGTCAGCAGACCCAGCGCCGCGTCCAGGAAGTGCGCCGTGCCTATTGCAGCGCTTTCGGCTGGTATTGGTGGTTTCCTTTCCTCATGCGCTATCTGCGGCGAGTGTCTAGCGTCTTAAATATGTACTTCTAATGCAACTGCACCTGTTTGGCGCCGCCACGCCCACGGGAGAAGCCTTTCGTCAATTGGCTGCGAGTTCGGAATCTCCCTGGTCTCTTTACTCCTATTCCCGTCGCTCGGTTACTACACCTGCTGACTTCACTAATCCCTCTGTCTTCTATCCAGCAGGCGATCTAGGAGGCCCATCGCTATGGATCAGTTTTGGCCCTATCTGGCTACTTGCGCCTTTCATCGAAAAGTTAAGCGTCGTACATCCTGAGCGCCTCGCTGGAATGAGAGGTCTGATTGCCTGTTCATCATCCTCCGCCATCACAAAGCGTTTTGCTGCCAACCGCTTTGATCGCGAATTAGTAGCTCACCTCAATCTCTCAGAAGATCTGCTTTTTTCTATCTGTCGACGTTTACATGTGCCGTGCTGTGTCCTGCAACCTTCTCTTATTTACGGCCAGGTGGGCCCCTACGGCGACCGCAATCTCAGCAGACTTCTTAAGTTACTCCGGTGGCTTCCACTTCTGCCTCTGCCTGCTGAAACGGGCCTTCGCCAGCCTATCCATGCGTCCCAGTTAGCAGCTGTTGCGCTCTACTTTGCGGAACAGCTCCGTGAATTTGGCTGTGATCCAAATATGCAGAAGCGAATCGCTCTAGGAGGTGACACCAGCCTCACTTATACCTCGATGCTCATATCACTGCAGCAGGCACAAGCCGAAGGTGATCCCGCACGTCGTTGTCAACTTTTGCCTATCCCAAATCGCCTCTTCTTTTCTCTCGCTGCTCCACTCTTGCTCCGTTCGCCCAAGGCCTTTGAGGCTGTGTTGCGTATGGGTGCCAACCTTTCCGGCTTTACCCCCGCCCACCAGCTTCTTGGCAGTAAACCCAATCCATTTCCGGTGATGCCGCTGGCCTGATGCTTCTTTCTATTTTTCCAGCTGTGGCACTCTCTGCTTTTGCTGCTTGGTCGCTCCAGCGTGCCCTTCTTGCGAGCCTCCGTCGTTGCCTTCTCGATCAGCCAAACGCCCGCAGTTCCCACAGCCAGCCCACTCCTCGAGGTGGGGGCGTGGTGTTTGTGTTAGTTGCAGCAGCTACAAGTTCAATCGTTTGTTTAGGTCCTTTCTTCTCTGTTAAGCCAGCATTGCAAGGATCCCAGTTGTCCATGGTTGCCTTGCCCTTGCTGGCCCTACCGCTGGCTGTGGTGGGCTTCTTCGATGATCGTCATAACCTTTTAGCGAGCCTGCGTTACGGCGTTCAGCTTCTAACAGCACTTTTGCTGCTCTGGGTGAGTCCGCTGTCGCTGCCGTTGTGGGCGGTGCCCCTTCTGTTGATTGGCCTCACTGCCGTGATCAACTTCACCAATTTCATGGACGGCTTGGATGGCCTTCTTACCGGCTGCATGGCTGTTGCTATTGCTGCACTGGGCCTTGCGCTTTCTGCGCCCTGGCCGCTGTGGGCTTTGGTGGGTTCCTTACTTGGCTTTTTGTTCTGGAATTGGAGCCCTGCCAAGGTCTTCATGGGAGATGTTGGCAGCACATTTTTAGGCGCTGTGTTTGCTGGCATGGTGCTTCAGGCTTCCAGCTGGCCGCAGGCGTTTGGCTATCTCCTGGTGGCCACTCCCCTTTTGGCAGACGCTTGCATATGTGTAATCCGCCGATTTCTAGGTGGACAGAGCGTGTTCCAAGCTCATCGTCTCCATCTCTTCCAGCGCTTGCACCAGGCTGGTTGGCCTCACGCCCGTGTGTCTCTCACCTATATCTCTGCAACAGCGGCACTGTCGCTGGCCATGATCGCAGGTGGTTGGCCCTGGGTGTTCAGCCTTGCTGTTGTGGAGCTGTTGGTCGGGGTGTGGCTGGATCAGCGTGTGGCGGTTCCCTTCGCTGTGGCTTCTCAGAATTGATGAGGTTTTCCTTTTCGAGTAGAGGATTGGTGAATTTGCCACCAGTCTTTAGGCGGCTTCTGCTGATCGGCATTGATTCGCTCCTACTGCCCCTAGCAGTGTGGTTGAGCTTCTGGCTGCGCTTAGCACACCCCTTTCATCCCAACTTCGTAACTGCCGGCACTTGGATGTTGCCGGCTGTACTTCTGGTTGGTCTTCCCCTTTATGGATACACGGGGCAATACAAGGGTCTGACCCGCTACGTGGGCAGTGCTGCCCTCTATCGCGTGGCTGGCCGTAACGTACTCCTGGTTCTATTGCTGGCACCAGCCGGTGTGATGCTGCGGCTGCCTATGCCGCCACTGAGTAGCTGGATTCTCTTGTGGTTGCTGCTCACCGGATTCACTGGGGCGGTGCGCTTTGCCTTGAGGGATGTCTTGCTCAACTTGCGCTCCACTCAGCACAAACAGCAGTTGCGAGTCGCCATCTACGGTGCCGGTGAAGCCGGTGCTCAGTTGGCAGCGTCTTTGCGTTTGGCTGGTAACCACAGGATCGTCACCTTCCTCGACGACAACCCGACCTTTTGGGGGCGATCCATCAATGGCGTGGCGATTTGTCCGCCCCAGGTCGTGACGGAAATGGAGAGTTCCATTGATCAGGTGCTCCTTGCGATTCCTTCTCTTCCTCGTAGTGAACGGCGCCGCATTGTCGACAGTTTTCAGAGTCTTGGAATCACAATGTTGCAGGTGCCGTCGGTGGATGACCTCACCTCCGGTCGTGCCCGCATCGATGCCCTGAGCCCGATCGCGATCGAAGATCTACTCGGACGCGATGAGGTGCCTCCCGAGCCACAGTTGCTTGGACCAGGCATTCGTGATGGGGTGGTCTGTGTTACCGGAGCTGGCGGCTCGATTGGTTCGGAGCTCTGCCGCCAGATCCTGGCGTTGTCTCCTGCGCGATTGATTTTGTTGGAGCGCAGTGAACCGGCGCTCTATGCCCTCGAACAGGAGCTCCGTTCCCTCGTGCCGGATGGAGTGGTGCTCCAGCCAGTGCTTGGTAGCGCGACCGACCCGCAGCTTCTGCAGCGCTTGTTCGCTGATTATGCGGTGCAGCTGGTGTTCCATGCGGCTGCTTATAAGCACGTCCCCCTGGTGGAAGCCAATCCTTTGGCGGGAATGGCCAACAACGTTGGTTCCACCGATCAGGTGTGTCGCGCCGCCGTCGCCAACGGCGTGCGGCAGGTGGTGCTGATCTCCACCGATAAAGCCGTGCGCCCCACAAACGTGATGGGGGCGTCCAAGCGTTTGGCTGAATTGGTGGTTCAGGCTCACGCGGCTGGGGTCACCAACACCCGTTTGTCGATGGTGCGCTTTGGCAATGTGCTCGGTTCTTCAGGTTCGGTGGTGCCACTGTTTCGCCGTCAGATCGCTGCTGGCGGACCGATCACCCTCACCCATCCGGAGATCATTCGCTATTTCATGACCATCCCCGAGGCGGCCAGGTTGGTGCTGCAGTCTTCTGTGCTCGCCCAGGGCGGGGATGTGTTTCTGCTCGATATGGGCGAACCGGTGCGGATTAAAGCCCTGGCTGAGCAGATGGTGCGCCTGAGTGGTTTATCCCTGCGCGATGCAGCACATCCTGATGGGGACATCGAGATCATTTGCACTGGCTTGCGCCCTGGCGAGAAGCTCTACGAAGAGCTGTTGATTGATGCTGAATCCCAGCCCACAGCACATCCGCTGATCTATCGGGCCCAGGAACGGTCGATCCCTCCCCATCTGTTTTGGCCTCAACTGGATGCCTTAAAGACAGCGATCGCGGCCCAGGATGTTGACGCAGCGCTTGAGCTTTTGGGGGTTCTGGTGCCTGAGTGGCAGAGCACCAAGGCCGCTGCTCGTTGAGCGTTCACCAACCGAGCTTGGTTGGCTGACCATTGGATTTTCCTTTGCTGATTGATGCGTGGATGCTCATCAACAGCTTCTCTTTTTCGCTCGGGTTTGGGGGAGCTTCACTGGGCGATGCCCTCCCTTATTTCCACCCTGGAGTGAGGCATTGGTGCTCCCATGGCTGCCGTCATCTATCTGCACTGGACGGCCACCGGCTACGACTGGATCCGGCCAGGGCAGTACCACTCGATTATTGGTGGCGACGGCCGGGTGCACCGGTTGCATGCCTACAGCGTGGATCTGCCGGCCCACACCTACGGCCGCG
>MDTD01042229.1_pt1 | contig 25065 bp, 25 predicted proteins | sample 811221 | NCBI WGS metagenome assembly MDTD01 (sample SAMN05326646, study PRJNA326480) | marine metagenome | isolation source: seawater | place: Pacific Ocean: South West | collected 2011 | reverse complement strand
TCGCGGCGAGCTTCTCCTCGGGCAACAGTTCCGCCCGCCAGTCGTCCAAGCCCACCCGCTCCGCGATCGCGCGCGCCGCCTCGGGGTGGTCCCCTGTCAGCATCGTCACGCGCTTCACCCCCAGCGCGTGGATCGCCCGGATCACCTCGGGGGATTCGTCCCGAAGACGGTCCGCGATGCCCACGAAACCCAGCACGCGCGACGCGTCCGCGACGACCGCGACGGTGATGCCCTCGCCGATCGCGGCGTCGATCGCCGTGCGCACCGAGTCGTCCATCGCGACCGAATCCGCCACCGCCGCGGGCTTGGTGATCGCGATCCGCTCGCCCTCCACCAGCCCCTCGGCGCCGGACCCGCTGATCTGTCGGACATCGTCCGACTCCGGGATCGCCAGCCCCCGATCCGCCGCCGCGTCCACGATCGCGTCCGCCAGGGGGTGGTTGACCTGCGCCTCGATCGACGCGGCGACCGCCAGCACTCGTGCCTCGTCCACGCCCGGCGCCGGCACGACGCGCACCACCGCGGGCTCGCCGCGGGTGAGGGTGCCGGTCTTGTCGAACGCGATCGCCTCGCTGCGACCCAGCGCCTCAAGGTAGGCCCCGCCCTTGACGAGCACGCCCATCTGCGCCGAGCGCGCGACGCCGCACAGGATCGCCGCGGGCGTGCCGATCGCGAGCGCGCAGGGCGATGCGGCGGTCAGGAACGCCATCGCGCGGTAGAACGCGGTGCCCCACGAGACCTCGGTCAGCAGCGGGGGCAACGCGATCAGCAGCAGCGTCGCGACGAAGACGATGGGCACATACACCGCCTCGATGCGGTCGGTGAACAGCTGCGTGGGCGACTTGCTCGCCTGCGCTTCCTCCACCATGCGGATGACCCGCGCGAGCGTGGTTTCGCCCGCGGGGCGGGTGACGACGATCTCCAGGCGGCCCTCCCCGTTGATCGAGCCCGCGAAGACCTCGTCGCCCGGCGCCTTGTCCACCGGCACGCTCTCCCCGGTGATCGGTGCCTCGTTGAGCGCCGACCGACCCTCGTCGATCCGTCCATCCAAAGGCACGCGATCGAACGGGCGGACCACCACCCGCGCCCCCACCGCGACCTCTTCGACCGGCACCGTCGATTCCCGCCCCTGCTGGTCGAGCACCGACGCGCTGTCCGGCGCGACATCGGTGAGCGCCTTGATCGACCGGCGCGCCCGGCTCAGCGCCAGGTGCTCCCCCGCCGCGCCCAGCCCGAACAGGAAGAGCAGGAACGCCCCCTCCTCGTAGTGCCCCAGCGCCGCCGCCCCGCCCGCGGCGACGAACATCAGCACATCCACATCGAGCCGCTTCTGGCGCAGCGCCCCGATCGCCTCGGGGAAGGTCTCCGTGCTCGTGCACACGGCGCTGACCGCGAGCAGCGCGACGCGGAGCCAGAACGGCCCGTCGAGCAGGTGCACCATCCACCCGTTGACCAGCAACAGACCGCCCAGCAGCACCAGCGCGATCTCGGGGTGCTCGGCCAGCCAGCGGGCCGCGCGCACAATCAGGGATGCCTTTCGCTGCGCCGCCTTCGGCAACGGACGCCCGTCGCACACACGCGCACCCGCGAAATCCGGGCGGAGGCCAAGGCGCCGCAGTCGCCGGTCGAGGTCTTCGAGCGTGATGTGCTCGGGGTCGTAGGCGATCCGCGCGACCCCCGCGGCGTGGGAGGTCGTCGCGCGCACATCGGGCAACCGGTTGAGGGTCGTCTCGAGGCGTCGGGCGGCGCCCTCGGAGGTCATCCCCCCGATCGGGAGCACGATGCAGTTCGATGGAGCGTGCCGCTGGATCGTCGGCAGCGAGATCGTCCGTCCGGTATCACCCGAGTGTTGATCCCGCCTCGGCGATCCCGTCGCGTCCAGCTTGTCCTGGATGGTGGAAATCGTGAGCCCCTGTCTCTCGGGCGGGCATCGACCCCGCGTTCACGAATCGTACCCCTCCCCTGCATCGACGCGATACGCTGCACGCATGAGCGAGCCCCGCCCCCTCGTCGGCGTCATCATGGGATCGAGCAGCGACTGGGAGACCATGCGCCACGCCTGCGAATCCCTCGACACGCTGGGCATCCCCCACGAAAAACGCGTCGTGAGCGCCCACCGCACGCCCGACCTGCTGTTCGAGTACGCCTCGACCGCCCGCGGGCGGGGGCTCGAGGTCATCATCGCCGGGGCGGGCGGCGCGGCCCACCTGCCGGGGATGGTCGCCTCCAAGACCACGCTCCCCGTGCTGGGTGTTCCGGTGCAATCGAAGGCCCTCAACGGGATGGACAGCCTGCTCTCGATCGCCCAGATGCCGGCGGGCATCCCGGTGGGCACGCTCGCAATCGGCAAGGCCGGGGCGGCGAACGCGGGCCTGCTCGCGGGGTCGATCGTGGCGGGGGCGCATCCGGAGTTCGTCGGGGCGCTGGAGACATTCCGCCGGGAGCAGACGGCGCGGGTGTTGGCGCAGCCGGATCCGAGTTCGTGACCCCGGCAGAGGAAAACCCGGTTCCTCCCGCGTGCGCCGAGTGCGGCTACGCCCTTGAGGGCCTCATCCCGTGTCCCGAGTGCGGGTGGTCGCCCGGCGACCCGGTCTCCTCGCGACGCATCGCTGCGGGGCTGACCTTCTACTTCGCGTGCACGATCCCAATTATCGAAGCGGTGGTTCTCGTCGGATGGGGCATCCAGCACCTGCTGGTGCCGCCCGCTTCCCGCAACATCTCGCTTGTCGCGATCGGCGCCTCGGTGTTGGGCGTGATCACTTCGACGGTGATCTCGAACCTCGCGAAATACCGAGATGGGGTCTTCTCGCGTCTTCGCTGGGTCTGTCTTGTGCTCGCGTGCATCATCGGGATGGGCCTCGCGGCGCTCTCGCTGCTCCGACCGGGGAACCATGCGATCCTGCTCCTCGGGTTGACCCTGCTGAACCTGGGTATCGGGTACATGCTGCTGGTGTCCGGCAACGCCTCGGTGAGCGTGCTTTCACCCGCAGAGAACGAGACCGAGCGCCGATGAATGATCGTCGCCATCAAGGTCCGGAAAGAGTCTGCCCGGGTTGCGGGTTCGACCTGACCAATCCGACGGGCCCCGTCTGCCCGGAGTGCGGGGGGCCGAGTAGCACCGCGCTCCATCCGTCGGTGCTCCGCCGACGCTTCCCGATCCTCGCGATCCTGCTCAGCGCCGAGCACGCGCTGCTCGCGCTGGGGTTCATGGCGTTCTACGCCCAGGTCACGCACAACGGCTTTGCCGCGGCCTCCACATCGCTCGTGTTCTGGGCGATCCCGCTCGGGTTCGGGGTCGCGATCGTCCTGCTCCTGCTGGGTGGCATCTTCCGTGTCAGGCTCGGCGCAGCGGGCGCGGCCTGTCTGCAAGCACTGATCGCCGTTGCGTTCACGGCCATCGGCTGGCGGTACAGTCGCGGGCCCGGCATTGTCATCGCGACGGCGCTTGTCCTCGCGCACGCGGTGGCCGCGGGTATCCTGCTCCGACACGCCCTGTCCATGAAAACGATCAAGCGGAGCGTCGCGCGTGCCTGAGAAGACCACCATCGGCATCCTCGGCTCGGGCCAACTCGGGCGCATGCTCGCCCACGCCGGCCTCCCGCTGGGGATCCGCTGCCGCTTCCTCGATGCGACCGGCGATGCGCCCGTCCCCGCTTCGGCGGTGGGTACCGTCGATGGGCGAGGCTTTGACGACGCCGCCGTCCTCGCCGAGTTCGCCGAAGGGCTGCAGGTCGTCAGTTACGAGTTCGAGAATGTCCCGCTCGACGCGGCCCGGGCGCTCGAAGCGCAACGCCCCGTCCGCCCATCCTCACGATCGCTCGAGGTCGCCCAGGACCGCCTGAACGAGCGCGACCTGTTCGACCGCCTGGGCATCGACACACCCCGTCACGCCCCGGTCGAGACGCTGGCTGAATTGCAGGCCGCGCTCGAGGGGGGCTTCCCCCTCCCCGCGATCCTCAAGACCCGCCGCCTGGGCTACGACGGCAAGGGGCAGGCGCGGATCCACGAGATCACCGACGCCGAGCGGGCATGGAAGGAGGCGACCGCCCACGGCGCCCAGCACGACGCGGCCGAGCGGGTGCCCGCGATGCTCGACGAGATGATCCCCTTCGAGCGCGAGCTCTCGATCGTCGCGGTCCGCACCGAATCGGGCGAGACCCGCTGCTACCCGCCCTTCGAGAACACCCACGCCCACGGCATCCTCACCCGCTCGATCTGCCCGGCGCCCGGTGTCGGCGCGGGCCGCCTCGCGGAGATGGTCACCGCCGCGACCAAGATCGGGGATGACCTCGACCACATCGGCGTCTTCGCGGTCGAGTTCTTCGAGACGGGCGGGCCCGACGCCCGCCTGCTCGCCAACGAGATCGCGCCGCGTGTGCACAACACCGGGCACGCCACCATCGAGGGCTGCGAGACCAGCCAGTTCGAGAACCACCTCCGCGCCATCCTGGACCTGCCGCTGGGCTCGACCGATGCGCGGGGCTTTTCCGCGATGCTCAACATCATCGGCGACTGGCCCGACCGCGCCGCCCTGCTCGCGGTCCCGGGCCTGCGCCTGCACGACTACGACAAGGCCCCCAAGCCCGCCCGCAAGATCGGGCATGTCACCCTCGTCGCCCCGGACCGCGCGACGCTGATGGAGCGGGTCGAGCGGGCTCAGTCCGTGATCGCGGGCGGCGTGCGTGCCTGACCGTTCCGAGGTCTGCTGGATCCCCGATCCGGTCTACCATCGCCCATGCCGACTGTTGCTGTTGTGTACCACTCCGAGTTCGGGCACACCCGCGTCATCGCGGAAGCGATCGCCCGGGGCGCCTCGGTGATCGAGGGCATCGATACCAGACTGATCTCCGTCTCGGACCTCCCGGTGCCGTCGCCCGATGGGTCGCTGACCGGCACCTGGAACGATCTGAACAGCGCGGACGCGATCGTGTTCGGCTGCCCCACCTACATGGGCAGTGTGAGCGCCAAGTTCAAGGTCTTCATGGAGTCGAGCAGCGCCATCTGGGGCACGCAGGGGTGGAAGGACAAGCTCGCCGCGGGCTTCACCAACGCGGGGGGGCTGAGCGGGGACAAGGTCAACTGCCTGATCGACCTCGCGCTGTTCGCCGCCCAGCACAGCATGATCTGGGTGAGCCAGGGCCTGTTCTACGACGCGACGGGCATCAACCGCATGGGGTCGTGGCTGGGCATGCAGGCCCAGTCGGAGAACGCGCCGCCCTCCGAGACACCGCCTCAGGAGGACCGCCGGACGGCGGAGCTCTTCGGGGGTCGGATCGGCGACGCGGTGATCCGCTGGGTCCGCGGCGCGCACTAGAATCCAATCAAATCCCTTCCCTTCCCGACCAGACTGTTTTCTTCTGGTGGTCGTTGGAACAATTGCTGTTGAAACATCTATTGTCCCGTCGATCGACCAGACTCGTGCTGAAGCATGCGGAACAGGAAAGGACATGCCATGAGCACAACCGACACCACGCGTTTCAGGCTGCACCCGGCCGCGGAGCGCGGCCCGACGAACCTTCGCTGGCTCGACAGCCGGCACACCTTCAGCTTCGGGCGGTTCCACGACCCCTCGAAGATGGGGTTCCGCGCGCTCCGGGTGATCAACGATGATCGCATCGCGCCGGGGGGCGGGTTCGCCGAGCACCCCCACGACAACATGGAGATCGTGAGTTATGTCGTCGAGGGCGCTCTGGCGCACAAGGACTCGCTGGGCAACGGCTCCACGATCCGACCGGGCGACATCCAGCGCATGACCGCGGGGACCGGCATCCGTCATTCGGAGTTCAACCCGTCCGACGCCGAGCGCGGGCGGTTTCTGCAGATCTGGATCATCCCGGACCGGGAGGGCCTGGCCCCCGATTACGAGGAAAAAGCGACCGGCGTGCACGAGAAGACGGGTTCGCTCCGCACGATCGTCAGCCCCGAGGGCGGCGAGCACGCGGTCCGGATCAACGCGGATGTCTCGATTGACGCGGGTGTCTTCGAAGCCGGGCAGGGCGCAACCAAGTCGTTCGGTCCCTCCCGGTACGGGTGGATCCAGGTCGTCCGGGGCGATCTCGCCCTGACGATCACCTCCGAGAAGCACCGCGACGAGCTCACGATCGGTGAGGGTGACGGCGTCGAACTCGCGCCGGGCGCAACGATCCACCTCGAGGCGACCCGACGCGCCGAGGTGCTCGTCTTCGACCTCGCGTGAACCGCGAGACCGCAATCGGCGCACGAATTCCGACGCCCGCGCTTGACGGGCCGCCCCGTCTCGCTATTCATTGTCCTCGACAGGCGGGATCGCCCCGCCCCGATGGAGCACACGCGTGACGAACGCCGCGATGAAAAAAGCCGCGAAAGCGAAAGCCGAGGGCGAGGCCCGGGCGATCGTTGCGGCGTGCGGTGGGTGAGCGTTCACAAGCGTTCACGACACGGACCGAACACCGATCGACCCCCGGGCCCCGAAGCCCGGGGGTTTTTCTTTATCATCACCGAGTCCAGAACCTCTGCGAAAGGACCATGCCATGAGCACGACCGCGACCGCCAACTGCCCCGAGTGCGATGCCCCTGTCTCGTTCGCCAAGCCCCCGCTCAACGGCGAGGTCGTCCGCTGCGGCGACTGCGGCGTCGAGCTCGAGGTCACCAACGCGGACCCGATCACCCTCGAAGTCGCGCCCGAGGTCGAGGAAGACTGGGGGGAATGAGCCGCCCCGCTCGGCACGCACCACACTGACGGGAACACACCCATGCGCATCGCGCTCATCTACACCCGCCTGCGGACCGAGGAACGGATGCTCCTCGACGCGTTCGAAACGCTCGGCTCGTCCGTCACGGTCGAACCCGTCGATGTGCGCGCCGAGGCGTTCGACCTGTCGGAGGGAAGCCCCACCGCGGAGAAGTGGTCGGGCTATGACCTCGTGCTCGACCGCTGCGTCAGCCTCCGGGCCTCGACGACGATCTCCCGGGTCCTGGAACGCTTCGGCGTCCGGACGATCAACCGGGCGGACACGATCGAGATCGCGAGCGACAAGCTCCGGACTTCGCTCGCGCTCGAAGCAAACGGGATCCCCACGCCCCGGACGCTCGTCGCGGTCGAGGAGCCCGGTGCGCTCGACGCGGTCGAACAGGTCGGGTACCCCGCGGTGCTCAAGCCCACGGTGGGATCGTGGGGGCGTCTGCTGGCGAGGGTCAACGACCGGGACGCGGCCGAGGCGGTCATCGAGCACCGCGCCACGCTCGGGTCGAGCGCCCAGCAGGTGCACTATGTGCAGGAGCATGTGGACAAGCCCGGCGCCGACTACCGCGTGTTCGTGGTGGGGGGTGAGCCCGTCGCGGCGATCGCTCGCCGCAGCGAACACTGGGTCACCAACACCGCCCGCGGCGCGCGGGCCGAGGGGGTGGAGGTGACGGGCGAGCTGCGCGACCTGTCCGCCCGAGCCGCGGAAGCGGTGCGGGGCGATGTCGTCGCGGTGGATCTGTTCGAGAGCCCCGAGCGCGACCCGCGCGGACGCCGGATGCTCGTCAACGAGGTGAACCACTCCATGGAGTTCCGCAACAGCGTGGACACCACGGGCGTCAATATCCCCCTGCTGGTCGCGAAGCACGCCGTCGCGGTGGCGGAAGCGGAGAGAGCGACGGCGTAAGGAAACGAACGGGTGCCACGACCGCCGCGCTCCGCGGCGCAGCCGTACCGCAGGCAGGACGGCCGGGACGAGCATCAGGGCGCCGCTCCGCGTCGAGTGATGGCACCCGGCCGAGAGCCGACAGGCGAGACGAGGACAAACGCGTGACCGACACAGGGAACACAACCGAACGCATGACCGTCTCCATCGTCGGGGGGAGCGGGTACACCGGGGGCGAACTTCTCCGCCTGCTGCTCGACCACCCGGGCGTGACGGTCCAGGCGGTCACGAGCCGGGCGAACGCGGGCGAGCCCCTCCACCGCAAGCACCCCAACCTCCGGGGGCGGTCCGACCTCCTCTTCACCGCGCCCGACGAGCTCGAGAAGTGCGATGTCGTCTTCCTGTGCATGCCCCACGGGCGCGCCGCGAAGGAGATCGACCGCTACAACGAACTGGGCGACCTGATCGTCGATCTCTCCGCGGACTTCCGCCTGCGCGACGCGGAGACCTACAAGCAGTGGTACCGAGAGGACCACCCCGCGCCGCACAGGCTCGCGGATGTCGCGTACGGCCTCCCCGAGCTCAACCGCACCAACATCGCGGGCAGCCGATTCGTGAGCGGCGTGGGCTGCAACGCGACCGCGATGAACCTCGCGCTCGCGCCGCTCGCGAAGGCGGGCCTGATCGAGCGCGTGATCGCGGATATCAAGGTCGGGTCGTCGGAAGCGGGCGCCGAGCCCAGCGCCTCGTCGCACCACCCCGAGCGGTCCCGCGCCGTGCGTTCCTACGCGCTCACCGGGCACCGGCACGCCGCGGAAGTGCACCAGATGCTCGGCGATTTCACGCTCGATGTCACCGTCACCGCGATCGAGATGGTGCGCGGGGTGCTCTGCACCGCCCATGTCATCCCGACCGAAACGCTCGCGATGAAGGACCTCTGGAAGCTCTACCGCGGGATGTACCGCGCGGAGCCCTTCGTCCGCCTCGTGTGCGAACGCACGGGCCTGTTCCGCCTCCCAGACCCCGCGGTCCTGGGCGGGAGCAACTACGCCGATGTCGGGTTCGGCATCGACGACCGCACCGGACGCGTCGTCGCCCTGTGCGCCATCGACAACCTCATGAAGGGCGCCGCGGGCAGCGCCGTCCAGGCGATGAACATCGCCTTGGGCTTCGACGAAACCGCGGGCCTGACCTTCCCGGGCCTCCACCCCGCCTGATCCCGACCCCGAAACCTGTCCCACGCACCCAGCCGATCACCCCGCTGGAGAACGAGAGAATCCACCATGACCACCATCGTCATCAAGATCGGCGGAGGCGAGGGCATCGAACTCGGGCCCATCCTCGACGAGTTCAGCGAACTCGTGAAATCGGGCGTCCGGGCCGTGCTCGTGCACGGCGGTTCGCACGAGACCAATCTCGTCAGCGAACAGCTGGGCCACCCCCCCACCTTCATCAAGAGCCCGTCGGGGCACGAGAGCCGGCGCACCGACCGCACCACGCTCGAGATCTTCGAGATGGTCTACTGCGGCAAGACCAACAAGGGCATCGTCGAGCACCTGCAGACCCGGGGTGTGAACGCCCTGGGGCTCAGCGGCATCGACGGTGGGCTCTGGAAAGGCAAGCGCAAGGGCGCCATCCGCGCCGTCGACGACGAGGGACGGACCACCATCATCCGCGACGATCTGTCGGGCAAGGTCGAATCGTGCGACGCGGCGCTGATCAACCTCCTGCTCGACAGCGGACGCACGCCCGTCCTGACGCCCCCCGCGCTCGCGGTCGACGGAGACGACCCCGGGAAGTCGGTCGCGATCAATGTCGACGCGGACCGCGCCGCCGCGATCACCGCCGCCGCCCTGGGCGCCGACGAACTCCTGCTGCTCAGCAATGTGCCGGGCGTGCTCGCGGATCCGAGTGATCGCTCGACGCTCATCGCCTCCACCGCGGAAGCGGGGATCGACGCGGTGCGCGAGGCCGCGGGGGGGCGGATGAAGAACAAGGTGCTCGCCGCGGAGGAGGCGCTCAACGGGGGTGTCAAGCGATCCGTCATCGGGTCGGCGAACGGGGAAAACCCCATCGCCGCGGCTCGGGCTGGCGCGGGCACGGTGTTCGAGCCGACCGCGAATCCCGCGTAACCCGATGCATCCCGAACCGCGACCGTGACGGCGCGGTTTCCGACAAACCCGGACCGCTCCCTCACGGTCGCGGCTCGTCCAGAAGCACGATTGAACCGATCGATTGAGAGGGTCACCATGACCACCGCCCAGACGAGCACACCCACGGAGGCACCCGCCGTGCGCCCGATGACCGACGACGAAGCGACCGACCTGATCGTCGATCTCGTGGGCACCAAGAGCCTCAGCGGCGCCGAGCGCCCCGCGGTGGATGTCTTCGTGCGCCGCGCCGCGGTCGCGGGGTTCCACAGCGAGATCGACGCCGCGGGCAACGGGCTCGCCTGGCGCCGCGCAGCGGGCGACACCCCCGCGGGCGAGCAGAAGACCATCGTCCTGCTCGGGCACATCGACACCGTCCCGGGCGACATCCCCGTCCGCCTCGAGGACGGCGTCCTCCACGGGCGAGGATCCGTCGACGCGAAGGGCCCCCTCGCCTCGTTTCTCGCGGGCGCGTCGCGGGCCGAGCTGCCGGATGGCGTCAACCTGCTCGTCTGCGCCGCGTGCGGGGAAGAGGAAGAATCCCCCGGCGCCCATCACCTCAAGACCCAACTCCGACCCGACGCCTGCTTCATCGGCGAGCCCAGCGCCTGGGACGGCGTCACCCTGGGCTACAAGGGCTCGGTCCGCATGAACGCGACCGTCACCCGCGACAACGGGCACTCGGCCGGGCCGGGCGATTCCGCCTGCGACTATCTCATCGCCTGGTGGCAACGCGTCCAGCAGCGCGTCCACGATCTCAACAGGGACCGCACGGGCGACTTCGACCGCATCCTCTGGTCCGTGCGAGGCATCGCCTCCAACAACGACGGCCTGCACGATGTCGGCGAACTCAACGCGGGTTACCGCCTCCCCACCTGGATCACCGTCCGCGAACTCAAGGACATCATCCGCGACATCGACCACGACGGGGTCAACCTGATCTTCACCGGAGACGAGGAAGCCTGGCGCTCCGAACGCAACGACCCCGTCGCCCGCGCCCTCTCCGCCGCGATTCGCGCCGAGGGCGCACGCCCCAAGCCCAAGGTCAAGACCGGCACCTGCGACATGAATGTCGTGGGCCCGGTGTGGCGGTGCCCCATCGCCGCGTACGGGCCGGGCGATTCCCTGCTCGACCACAGCCCCACCGAGCACCTCGTCATCGACGAATACCACGCCGCGATCCGCGTCGTGAGCAGGGCGATCGAGAGCCTCGCGACAGAACTCACCGCGACTCCCTGAACGCAACGGCGTGCACCTCGTCTGGGGATCGAGTACGAAAGAGCCCGGAGCGTGAGCAACGGGCCACGCCGGCGCGATCTCTGCGACGGTGCCCCGACCGCCCCGTCGCTCACGCTCCGGGCTCCTTCTTTCCGCTCATCATGATCGTTTGCCAGTCCTATCCACCGGATGCCACCACCCGCGCTCACTCTCCCGGTATCGTCTCCGCATGCCCACCGCCCGCGTGCTCATCCGCTGCCCCGACCGGTCCGGCGTCGTCGCCCGCGTCGCCTCGTTCCTCGCCGAGGCGGGGCTGAACATCCTCGACGCCGACCAGCACACCGACCCGATGACGGGCCGCTTCTTCATGCGCGTCGAGTTCGACGCGGGCGCCGATTCTCCGATGCCCGGCACCGACGACCGCGCCCGCATCGAGCGGGAGTTCACCGCCGCGGTCGCCGAGCCGCTGTCGATGGACGCGTTCTTCCGCTGGCCCGTGCGCACGAAGCGGATCGCCGTGCTCGCGGGCCCGAGCCTGCACTGCGCCGCCGACCTGCTGTGGCGGGTCTCCACCGGCGAGATCAACGCCGAGGTCACGCGCATCATCTCAAACCACGAATCCGCCGGCGACCTCGCCGACCGGTTCGGCCACCCGTTTCACTGCCTCCCCGTCACGAAAGACACCAAGTCTCAGCAGGAAGCCGCGATCGCAAACCTCCTCGACGCCGACCGCGACAGCCCCGAGGGCCTCGACCTGATCGTCCTCGCCCGCTACATGCAGATCCTCTCCGACGACTTCACCGCCGCCCGCCCGGGACGGATCATCAACATCCACCACTCGTTCCTGCCCGCCTTCAAGGGCGCCAAGCCTTATCACCAGGCCTTCGAACGGGGCGTCAAACTCATCGGCGCCACCAGCCACTACGCGACCGCCGACCTCGACGAGGGCCCGATCATCGCCCAGCGCGTCGCCCATGTCTCCCACCGCGACCGCGTCGAGGACCTCGTCCGCAAGGGCCGCGACCTCGAACGCACCACGCTCGCCGAAGCCGTGCGTTTGCACCTCGACGACCGCGTGCTGATCGAGGGTCGCAAGACGATCGTGTTCGATTGAGTGGATCGAGCACGAGACCATCGTGCCACTGACCTGCGTCACAGGTCAGCGCTTCGACACCACACCCTCGCACTCGACCTCCACCACCATGTCCGGGTGCACCAGCCCGCTCGTCCCCACCAGCGTCAGGCAGGGCCGATGGTCGCCAAAGAAGGCCTTGTGCGCCGCCCCGATCGCCTCGTGCTGGCCCACATCCGTCGTGTAGATCCGCGAGCGCACGATGCACGACCGATCGAGCCCCAGCGCGTCGAGCGCGCTCTGCACGATCTCGAAGCACCGCGTCGTCTGGGCCGCGCCGTCGCCCGGCGCGCAGATCGACCCGTCGGGCATCGCCGCTGTCGTCCCGCTGAACCAGACGCGATCGCCCACCACCACCGCCCGGCTGTACCCGTTCGCGGCCTCCCACGCCGACCCGGTGGAGACGAACTTCGTGTCGTTGGTTTCTCTGACATTCGCCATCGTGCAGTCCCCCGGTGAACCCGCTACGACCCGATCCGCTCGATCAGCATCGCCCGCACCGCCTTCGCGTCGGCGCTGCCCCCGCTCTTGCCCATCACCTCGCCGATCAGCCGCCCGACCGCCTGCTGCTTGCCACCCCGGATCTGCTCGACGATCTCGGGGTTCGCCGCGATGACCTCGTCCACCCAGCCCTGCATCGCGCCCTCGTCGCGCACGATGAGCCAGCCCTCGTACTCCGCGACACCCGCGGGGTCGCGTCCCTCGTAACCCGGCTCGGCGAGTTGCTCGACCAGCTTGCCCGCGTTCGCCGCGGAGATGTCGTCCGCCTCGCGCAGGCGGGCGATCGCCGCGATCTGGACCGCGTCCAGGCCCACGCCCGCGAGCGAGCACCCGCGCTCGTTCGCAAGGCGCGCCACCTGCTGCAGCACGATGTTTGCCACCGCCTTGCCGGCGCGTTCACGCCCGATGCCCTTCGCGCCCTTCTTCTTTTTCTTCTTTCCGTCGTCCGGGTCGGCCGTCGTCGACCCGGGGCTGACCACCTCGTCCACCGCCGCGTCGAAGAGTTCCGCATCGGCGCGCTCCTCGATCAGCACCGCGCCCTCGTCCGCCCCAAGCCCGATCGATTCACGCCAGCGCACCAGCCGCTCCAGGGGCAATTCGGGCAGCGACCCGCGGATCTCCTCGACCCACGCCTCCTCGACGACCAGCGTCGGGAGGTCCGGGTCGGGGAAGTACCGGTAGTCGTGCGCGTCCTCTTTCTCGCGCTGGATGACCGTCACGCCCCGATTGTCGTCCCAGCCACGCGTCGTCTTCGTACCCGGACCGAACTCCAGGCCCGTCTCCCGCCACCGGCCCGGCTGCTGCGCAATCTCATGCTCGATCGCCCCCGACACCGCCCGGAACGAGTTGAGGTTCTTCACCTCGGTGATGGGCGTCCGCACCGTCCGACCGCCCGCGAGCGTCAGTTCGCAGTTGATGTTGGGCTCGAACCGCATGTGCCCCTTCTGCATCACCCCCTCGGTCGCGCCCACGAACCGGCAGATCATCCGCAGCAGCCGGCAGAACGCCACCGCCTCGTCCGCCGATGCGAGGTCGGGCTGCGTCACGATCTCCAGCAGGGGCGTCCCCGCCCGGTTCAGGTCCACCAGCGAGCCGTCGATCGCGCCGCCCCCCGGCGCCTCGTGGCTCAGCTTCCCCGCGTCCTCCTCGAGGTGCGCCCGGATGATCCCGACGCGCGAGAACCCGCCCTCGAGATCGAACGCGCCCTTCTCGCCCAAGCCCGGCACATCGAGATACCCGTCGTAGCACAGGGGCAGGTCGTACTGGCTGATCTGGTACCCCTTGGGCAGATCGGGATAGGTGTACGACTTGCGGTCCCACTTCGTCTCCGGCGCGATCGAGCAGTTGAGCGCGAGCCCGACCAGGACCGACAACTCCACCGCACGCCTGTTCAGCCCCGGGAGCGCCCCGGGAAGCGCCATCACCACCGGGTCGAGCAGCGTGTTCGCGAGGGGCTCGGGCGCCGCGGTGCACCCCGCGAACGCCGGGCTCGCCGCGCGCGCGAACATCTTGCTCACCGTCGCGAGCTCGACATGGATCTCCATCCCGATGATCGGGCGGACGGATTCGATCGTCACCGACGCCCGCTCGTCCGCGGGCATCGCCTCAGCAGTCTTGCTCATGGGGAGATGGTACAGGCGGCCCGCCGCGACGGGCTCACGACGACGACGCGAGTTCACGGTGCACCCGCAGCGCCTCGCGCACCGCCGCCCGCTCGTACCGCGCCGCGTGCATCCGCGTCGTCTCGAGCCGGTTCGCGAGCTCCGTGATCGTCTCCGGCGCTTCCCCGTCGAAGCCCGACCGACGCCCGATGATCAACCGGTCACGCCCCGACAGATGCTGGTACGCCTCCCGCAAGCCGGGGAGCGGCGCCAGCCACGCGGCCCAGGCGATCCCGGGCCACATCCGTGTCAGGTCGGGCATCGCCGCCCCCGTCGCGGGCCGCCGCCGCGCCAGGTTGAACGCGCTGGACGGATTGTCGAGTTCGCGCGTGATCGCCTTGCCGACGCGCATCGACACCGCGCCCGCGAGCCGCCCCCCGTGGAAGGGCGCGAACCGGTCCACCGCCTCCCCGATCGTGCGCAGGCCCACGATCAGCAGCGGGCGCACCTGGTGCGCCGGCAGCCGGTCCATCGAACGCCCCACCTGGCGCTCGACCGTCGTGCCCAGCACCCCCAACTCGGCGCGCACCAACTCGGTCCGCAGCAGCATCGCCCACCGCAGGCGCGTCTCGATCTCGTCCAGCCGCGTCGGGTTCGGGTCCGTATCGCTGAGTCGCTCGAGCATCCGGCGCGCCCGGCTGCGCAGGTACTGGTGCGCCACCGCGCGCGCCGATTCGTCCGCTGCCGACATCGGCGCCGATTCGTGGATCACCCGGATGAACCCCGCGAGGTCGGTCGCCCCGGGGCCACCGCCCAGCCCCGTCTGCACGCAGGGGGGCGCCAGCAGCACCGCGTCCGCGTCCCCGCGCGCGAACGCCGGGCTCACGGGACCCTCCAGGTTCAACCGCCGCAGCAGCCGCGCCCGCGCCTGGCGGATCAACCGCGTCGCGCGGCGTTTGTCCGCCCGGGGCCCGAAGATCTCCTGCGCGATCGCGGAGGGCTCCGACCCCGCCCGGCTCATCCGCAACGCGACGATCTGCGTGCGCGCGCTCCGGTCCGGGCGCTCCTCGAAGATCGGCTCGCCCCCGCGCTCGCGCTCGCGCGCGTCGTGCCGCTCGAGCAACTCGCGGATCCCCTGATGGCTCCGATCGAATTTCTCCGCCAGCCGGACCGCCGCCTGGTTGAGCGTGCACCGGAACACCCGCCTGTACCGCGCCGCGCGCCGGAGGATCCGCGCCTCGGTCTCGGGGCTCAGCCTGCTGAACGCGCCCGCCTTCTCGATCGCCTCGCCCCGCCTGCCCTCGTACGCGCCGATCGAGCGCGGGGAGAAGTACAGGCTCGCACGCCCCCGCTCGTTCCGCACCCGACGCGCGATCAGGCCCTTGCGACGCGAGCGATCGATCGTCTTGCGGCTCACATTCCAGCGCGACGCGAGCGCGTCCGCATCCACCGACCCCTCGGGAAGATCATCAAGGCCGAACTCCGCCGATTCGCAGAGCCGCTCGACGAAGGCGGAGAGATCCGCGAGCACCGAGGCCCCCGTGAAGACCGCGCTCTCACCCGAGGCGCCGTCGGGGCGGTGCCCGGTGATCCGGAACACGAGCCAGTCGACGGGGTACTTCTCTTTCTCATCGAGGTCCGCCGCGAGCGCCTCCGCGGATTCCACCTGGCGCAGCAGCGCTTCGTGGGGCGCGAACCGCAACTGATCCGCCAGATCCGCGATCTCCGGGATTTTGCACTTCGCCAGAGGCGGCATGGAACCCGATCCCGCGTCGAACGACGCCGCAGCAGAAAGGTGGACAGACCCCGCACACCCGAAACGACCGGGCGTGACGCCATCCAACCCCTATACCAGCATCATACTTGAGCGGTTCATCCGGGTGTCGTGTCAATCCCGGAAATGGGCGAGATTTCCCCGATCCGGGGCATCTCCTTCCCCGGAGGCAGGATCCCCGACTCCACGCCCGCCTCCACGAAGGCCTCGATCGCCTTCCGAGCCCGGCTGTCGAGGTCGTACCGCAGCAGATCGCCGACATACTCCTTCGCGATCCCTAGCGGCCAGCGGTGTTCGCCCGCGGCTGTATTCATGATCGAATCGGACCGTGCCGCGTTGCGACGACGCGTCCGGTCCAGCAACGACGCAGCCGTGCGGATCGCGGGGTCATCCGCGCGATCCGCCTTGCACGCCCATGCCGCGTAGACGAAAGGCAGGCCCGTCAACGCCTGCCATCCGGCACCGAGGTCCAACTGGTGCGGATATCGGACCGCCGGCGGAGACGCCGTGACGACCTTGTCACCGATGAGCAGCACCGATTCGGGCGCATCCGACGCGTCCAGGGGCCGCTCCCGCGCGTGGAAATCGACGATCTCGGGCCGCACCCCGTGCAGGCGGTCCAGCAGCAGCCGGGCGAGCGCGACCGAAGTGTGGCTATCCGTATCCGCGTGCAGCGTCGTGATCCGATCGAGCGGAACGCCCGAGAAGACGCGCACCGTCATGGTGTGCCCGTCGCACCCGATCATCCCCGCGGGCAGGATCGCGAGCGGCTCGGGCGCACACAGGATGTCCACGAGCGAGACAAGCCCCAGATCCACGGCGTCGGTCAGCAGCAGATCGATGATCCGGCTGGGCACCGCGGGCACCAGCTCGACGCCCCGCGTGCGCTCGAGCCCCGCGATCAGCGGGACCGTGTTGAGATACTCGACGGTCCCGATGCGCACAGGCGAACTCGAAGTCGGCGAAGGCGAAAGGCTGGTCATACCGGACAGTACGCCGATCCCGTGGGCAACCGATGCACCCCCAGCACCGGTCTGAGCGCCCGGGCAAGAAAACTGCGCCGATCGCGCGATTTCATGGCCAACCACTGAAACCGCGGTATGTTGTTCCAACGGGCACGAGGTCGGCGTGCCGGACCCGCACATCGGGCGATGTGTCGGACCGGCAGGGCCGCACCTCAGGGGCTGGACACCGTGCCCGTCCATCAGGCTGATCGAGGCGGACGAGCATGTCTGCAGCGATCATTCTGCACTCGCCGCGGCATGCCCCGCTCGAATCGCGGCGAGAACGGACGCCTACCCACCTGGCGTCGGGCTACGCCACGGCCCGGCGTCGCTTGAGACCCCCGCATCTCGCGGGGGTCTTTTTTCGTGCCCCCACTCTGCCAAGAGCGGACTCGCCCGGTCCGACTCACGCGTTCGCGCGATCATCGGGCAAGAATCCTCCCAAAGTCCGCACAGCGATCCCCTGAGCGGGCCGGTCGAACGCGTTGGGCGAGGTGGCTTCAGTCCCGCTCGGAGCCGTCGCGCATCGAGCGCGCGCGGTCGATCAACTCGCGGCGCACCGTCGCGGGGTCGCCGACCGTCTCAGGTGAGGGCTCGAGCTCGAAATGCCATTCGACCAGATCGTCGAACCGAGCCGGGATCAGGTCCGCCGCGAGATCGATGCCCGGGTATTGCCAGAGCGGGGCCTTCGCCTCCCGGTCGGTCCAGAGCGGCTCGTAGCCCTCCTTCTCGAGACGGATGTCGTAGCGCCCGTAGAACCGGAAATCCGCCTCGGCGGGCGTGGTGCCGATCTCGGTGTCGTTGAGCCAGACGCGCGCGCCCGCGGGCTCGCTGGTGATGCGGATCTTGCGGTCCACGCATCCCGCGAGCGCGGCACCCGCCGCGAGGAGTCCGATCACAGCCGTGCCACGATTGGTCATGCCACCCCCCCGCTGACGCGGTCGTCCCGCCCTCCGCTCGCGTGGTCGCCCCGGGCGTGGTCGAATTCGTCGCCCTTGAACAGGCTGCCCAGGTACACGCGGCGGACCATCTGGTTGTTGATGAGCTGCTGGGGCGTGCCCTCCGCGAGGATGCGCCCCTCGTCGACGATGTACGCCCGATCGCACACGCTCAGGGTCTGCTGAACATTGTGGTCGGTGATGAGCACCGCGATCCCGTGCTCGCGGTTGAGGTTGCGCACCTCGCGCTGGAGATCCTCGACCGCGATCGGGTCCACCCCGCTGAAGGGCTCGTCGAGGAGCACGAGCTTGGGGCTGGTCACCAGCGCGCGCGCGATCTCGAGCTTGCGGCGCTCCCCGCCCGAGCAGGTGCGCGCCAGCTCCCTGGTCTTCTTGGTCAGGCCGAACTGGTCGAGCAGTTCCGCGGCGCGCTTCCGGCGCGCCTTGCGGCTCATCCCCGGGACGGTCTCGAGGATCGCCAGCAGGTTCTGCTCGCAGGTCATCCGCTGGAACGCGCTGGGCTCCTGGCTCAGGTACCCCATCCCCCGGCGCGCGTGCCGGTACATGGGCAGACCCGTGACCTCCTCGCCCGCGAAGAAGACCTTGCCCGCGTCGGGCTCGATCATCCCGATCGTCATCCGGAAACTGGTCGTCTTGCCCGCGCCGTTGCGCCCCAGCAGGCCCACTGTCTCCGCTTCGTTGACCGTCAGCGAGACATCCTGCACCACGGTGCGACCGTTGAACGACTTGCGCAGCTTGTCGGCGACGAGGATCGACATCGTCGGGAGTCTACGGGACCCGCCGCGCCGCGGGCACAGCGGGGCGACCGATTCGTTCAGACTTGATCAAGAACGGGTAGGATGCCCCCGTGCCCACCCCTCCTGATGACCACACCCCGGATCCCGTCGCGGCCGGCGCGCGGGTCACAGCGATCGTCTCTGCCGCCCTGCTCACGATCGGCGCCGTCCTCCTCACGATCGTTGCCTTCCGCGTCCCTCAGCTGGAGCTCGATGAGGTCGTCGCGGAGAAGCACGACGCGCTCGAGTGGGCGGCGGTCGGCGTCTGGATCGCGATCGTGTTCGCGTCGGCGTGGGCGGCGCTCCGTCAGCGGACCTGGCGGCTCGCCCTGCTCGCGTCATGGTTCGGGGTGCTGGGCCTCCTCGCGGCGCTGCGGGAGCTCGACCTGCATGTCGTGCTCAACCCCGCGAACATCCACCTGATCGGGCTCGACGCGTCTCAGGCGGTCCGCTTCCGCCTGGATTGGTGGACGGATTCCGGAACCCCGCTCGGGCTGCGGGCCGCGTGGGCGGTCGTGTTCGCCTGCGTGGGCGCGCTGGTCGTGCTGCCGTTCGCGCTGGCGCGCTATCCGTGGCCCGCCCGACTGCGCGCGCGCGAACCGTTCCCCTGGCTCATCGCGGTCGGCTTCGTGCTCCTCGCGGGCTCGTACGCGCTCGATGACTTCGCGGGGCGTCCGCTCGCGCGGCTCGGCGTCGATGTCGCGATCGTCGAGGAGACGGGCGAGCTCATCGGCCCGCTGATCATCGCGGCGGGCGTCATCCTGCTGGGGGTCCGGCGCGGCGCGGCTCGAAACGCGCCCGCGCCGGCACGATGAACGCCGACAGGCTCGAGCCCCACACCAGCATCGAGACGAAGACCGCGACGAGCGAGACAAAGAACACGGCGGCCTCCCACTCGACCGAACTGCCGTAGACACTCACGCCGCTCATGGCGCGCACGCTCTCGATCACCGCGAACAGCAGGTAGGGCACGCAGCAGACCAGCCCCACGATCGCGATCAGGCGGAGCACCGTCGTCGCGATCTGCCTCAGCAGCACCCGGTCCGGATCGCGGGGCGGCGGGGTCTTCTCCCCCGGCGTCGCGACGAATTCGCTGGTCAGAAACAGCCCGCACTCGGGGCACCGGGGCTCGGTGAGGCCCTCGAGACGGTAGCGGCACGACGGGCACTCGAGCCTGCGGGGCATGCGCACCGATCGGCGCGCGTGCCACGGCGCGAGCATCCACATGATGACCGCGATCGCGATGAACACCGCGACCGCGGCGCCGTATCCCAGGTGCTCGCCCCGGTAGAGCCTGCTCTCGAAGGTCTGGAACACCCAGACGGCGCCGATCGACGCGGCCGCGAGGAGCGGGACGAACGCGAGGATGCGCACGATCATCGCCGCGGTGACGCGGCGCCGGAGGATCTCAGCGGGGTCGGGGATCATGCGGCATCATTCGGGCGCGGAGCGCTCGGGGTTCCGGGGCGGGGCGCGCCGAGCCCCGAAGCGTGCGCGTCCCGGCACCATGAGCAGGCTGAGATTCGAGGCGAACAGCGTCACCCCCGCGGCGAGCAGCGTCACAAACGCCCACGCGTACACAACGGACCAGCTCTGCCACCCGTTCCGCTGGATCGCGTCGACCGCGGTGATGAAACACCCGATGCACCCGATGGGCAGGAAGGCGCCGGCGCCGAGGCGCAGCACGAGGGTTGCGATCTGTCGCAGCCAGACCGTGTCGGGTTCGCGGAGGCCCTCCTCGCGTTCCGAGGCGGTGGAGAGGAACTCGGGGGTGAGGGTGTAGCCGCACTCCGTGCACTGGGGCGTGGCAAGGTGCTCGAGCTTGTACCGGCAGTTGGGGCAGACCGGGACGCGTGGGACGCGGATCATGAGGCGCGCCGCCCAGGGCGCGAGGCACCAGACGGCCGCGCTCGCGCCCGCGAGGATCGCGAAGGCGACGAAGTAGGGCCCCCACTCGTCGAAGTCGTGCCAGTCAATCCATCCCTCGGCGTATTCGACCCCCAGCGCGGTCATCGGGATGAGACCGAACGCGAGGATGAGCACCGCGAGCAGGCGGATGACGGTCGCCGCCGTGAGGCGCCGGCGGGTGATCTCGGAGGCGTTCGGGACCATGTTTGCAATCTACCCCGTCGGTCCCCCCGCGGTTCCGCGGTGCGCTGTTCAGCCGTTGAGGAAGCGGATCGTCATGGGGTAGCGGTAGAGCTCGCCCCGGTTCGCGGCCATCGCGGCGATGATCATGCAGATGATCGCGAAGATCGGGATCGCCATGAGGAAGGGGATGCCGATGAGCACGATCGCGAGGATGCCGAAGATGATGCTGTAGATCGCGAGCGAGATCTGGAAGTTGACCGCCTCGCGCCCGTGGTCGTTGATGTAGGCGGACTCGTCCTTCTTGACGAGCCACAGCACGAGGGTGAGCCCGAACGCAAGCAGCGTGAACACGCTGTGCGCCAGGATCGACAGGTGGATCAGCGTCGCGTAGGTCCGCTCGTCGGGGCTCGCGTCGTCGACGACATACCGCCCCTTCTCGTTGATATGCCCGTTCATGGTGTGAGGGTCCCCGTTCATCGCGGCCGCCTGCATCCCCTGTGTCCTTCCCATTCTCGCCTTGCGGCGCACCGATCGCAAACCCGCTACGCGACCCCGCCCGGGCTTCGGTCCCTTCCGCGGCTCGGGCGCCCCTGCTTCCTTGGGAAAGGCAGCGGGACGGTTTCAGGTCTTCGGGGTCTCAAAGCATGGAATTGCGCTTCGTGCCCGCCCGCGTCACGGATAGGCTCGCGGGAACGATCGGACCAACGCCCCGCAAGGGGGCGGGAACAGGGGAACGGGATGCAGCACGGATCGGCTCTGGGGTCGGCCTTGGTCGCGATGGGGCTCTCCGCTCCGCTCGCGGGGGCCCAGATCGACTACACCGCGGACCTGCGGGTCGTGGAAGCGTCGGCGGGCCTCGTGCTCGCGGATCCGGACGGGGGCGACCCGCAGGTCTTCAACGAGGACCACGCGGACATGCCCGACCCGCTGTTCGGGGTGTTCGACGCGTCGGAACTCGCGTTGATCCTCGGACCCGGGGGGAACACCGCGACCGCCCTCGCGGTCCAAAATTCGTCCGTGATCGGCGGGGTGCTGACCGCGACAGGGTTCGTCGAAACCCAGGTCAACCTCGCGGATGTCGCGGCGGGCTCGTCGGGCGTCGCGGCCGCCTCGTCGGACTACCGCGTCGGGTTCGCCTACGAGGAGGGCGTCTACTACATCCTGCGGATCACGGGCGAGATCGCCCAGGCGTCCCCCGACGACGGCGGGCAGACCGGGGCCTCGGTCCGCTTCGGCATCGGGTTCGAGGGCGGGAACGGGGAACCCTCCCGGTACCAGAGGCGCCTGACGGGCGCAACGGGCTCGGGCTCGTTCAGCGACCGCGTCCTGCTCGGGCCCGGGGCGTACGAGTATCTGTTCAGCGCCGCGTCGTCTGTCGACACGACCCAGGGCAACCCGGGGCAGAGCGAGGCGTCGTACAGCGTCACCATCGAAGTGATCGGGCGCCCCTGCAGCTTCGCGGACTTCGCGGAGCCCTATTTCCAGCTCGATCTCGCGGACATCGAGGCGTACATCCAGGCCTACATCGGGCCCGACCCGATCGTGGATTATGTCGAGCCCTTCGGCGTCGTCGACCTCGCGGAGATCATCGCCTTCGTCCAGGCGTTCCAGGCGGGGTGCCCCTGACGCAGGTCCGGGTGGACCCTTGACAGCCCGCGGGTTCGACGCGAAGGTGGAGCGATGCCCCGCGACCGCGCGTTCACCCTCATCGAGCTGCTCGTCGTCATCGCGATCATCGCGCTGCTGATCGGGATCCTGCTCCCCGCGCTGGGGCGCGCGCGCTCGTCGGCGGTCGAGCTCGCGTGCCGGGTGCGCGTCAAGCAACTGAGCCTCGCGAACCTGATGTACGCGAACGACAACCGGGACCGGACGATGCCGACCCGCCCGCTGGTGGTGTCCCAGGGCGGGTTCGGGACGCCCACGATCCGCAAGAACTGGGCGTACACCTTCGAGAACAACAGCCGGGTGGGCGAGGGGTACCTCATCGAATATGTCGACGAGGCGATCGAGATTGTCGCCTGCCCGCTCAACCAGCGGGCGGACCCGTTCGGGATCGCGGAGGATCCCGACGACGCGGGGCGCCTCGATATCTACTCCGGGGGCGACCTGAACTTCGATTACTCGTTCGTCGAGTACACCGAGGGCGCGGAGACCTTCTCCTCGTTCGAGGTCGTCATGTCGATCAGCAACGGCGGGGGCGGCTCGTTCGGGGGCCCGCCCGAGCTCGCGCCCTTCCCGGGCCTGCCCATGATCGTCGAGGAGAGCACGATCTGGTACAACAACAACTCCCGCAACGGCGTCTCCGACGGACGATGGGGCACCTGGGACCAGTGGACCCGTCGGCACGGGTCCTCCCCTGGCAACGCGAACGCAGGCGGGGGGATGACCGCCTTCCTCGACGGCACCGTCGAACGGTTCGATCCGCCCGACGCGTTCGACAACGAGGATCCGAACGCCGGAACGGGCGCGAACGGGTTCAACAGCCAGGATCTCTTCCTGATCGACCGACGGGACCAGACCATCCCGATGTACAACCCGTCCGGGCAGCGTCCCTTCGGCTGGATCAACGAGTTCCGCCGCTGAACGGACGGGCTGTCGAGCGATCGGCTCGCGGCGTGCGGCTTCAGCCCGCGTAGACCCAGACGGTGTAGAGCGCATAGGCGACGAGGAGCAGGATGCCCTCGGGGCGGGTCACCCGCGAGTGGGTCTTCATCACGATCATCGCGACGAGGCTGACGCCCCACACGACCCAGATGTCGCGCGAGACCGCGTCCTCGGGGACGGGGATGGGCCGGACCAAAGCCGCGATGCCCAGCACGCTGAGCAGGTTGAAGACATTGGACCCGATGATGTTGCCCACCGCGATCTCGGCGTGCCCCTTCATCGCGGCGCGGGCGCTGAACACGAGCTCGGGGATGCTCGTCCCGAACGCGACGACCGTGAGGCCGATCACCGCCTCGCTCACCCCGATCTGCAGGGCGATCGCGCTCGCGTTGTCGACGAGCAGGTCCGCGCCGAGCACGAGGCCCACGAGCCCCGCGAGGAACAGGCCCACCGCCTTGATCGCGGTTCCCTCGCCCGCGCCCTCGGGCGAGGCCGACTCGGCGAGCTCAATCTCGATCTCGTGCTCGATCTCCGCGGGGTCGATGCGTCCCGAGCGGGCGTTGAACCAGACGAAGGCGACGAGCCCCGCGAGGAGGAGACCCGCGTCGATCCGCCCGATCATCGCGCTCCCGCCCTCGGGGATCTCGATCCACGGAAAGAACCGATCGAGCATCGCGAGCGACGCGAGGATGGTGATCACGAACATCAGCGGCGCGTCGACGCGCCAGATCGATCGCTCGATCGGGACGGGGCTGATCAGCGCCGTCGCCCCCAGAATCAGGCAGATGTTCGCGATGTTGGATCCCAGGACATTCCCGACCGCGAGCCCGCCCGCGCCCTTGAGCGCCGCGCCGACGGACGCCGCGAGCTCGGGGGCGCTGGTCCCGAACGCGACGACCGTGACCCCGATGAAGAACGGGCTCACACCGAGCCGCCGCGCGAGGCGGACCGCGCCGTGGACCATGTAATCCGCGCCGAGCACGAGCACGACGAGCGCGAGGACGAGACCCAGGATGTTGACCAGGATCCCCTCGCCCAGGGGGAGCAGGCCCCTCCACAGCGCCGCGCCGAGAGCGAGCGCGAGAACAAAGGCGATTGTCGTGAGGTGCCTGGTCATGGGTGCTCAGACGCGAGACCGCGCGGGTCGCGCTCGAAGGGGGCGGTCGCAACGATAGCAGCCGCGTCCGTCCCGCACGAAATCCCCCGCCTCAGCGCGCCGCGGGGACGATGACCAAGGCCTCTCGGCTCGCGCGCGGGGGTGCCGAGCGGACCGCGCCGGGCGCCATCAGCATCGACTCGCCCAGGCTCCGCGGGAGCTCGGGGCGTGGGCCGATCGGGCCCGCGCCGTCGCCGGAGGCGGATGAAGGCTCCGCGCCCGGCGGCGCGAGCGGCGCGACCCCGATCGGCAAGCCGTCACCCGCGTCCGTCTCGCCCGGCGCCGCGGGGCCCGCGGGTTCGGGCGCGTCCGATCCGCCCGGCACCCCGGCCCCCTGCCCGGTGATCCAGATCTCGTCGGGCGACGCGGGCACGATCACCAGCGCCGACCCGGGCTCGAGGCGGTGCGCGACCAGCAGGTCGCGCAGGACGATCGCCCGGGCATCCGAGCCGTCCAGCGGGACGCCCGTGAGCGCGAGCTCGACCCGGACCG
>MDTD01099303.1_pt1 | contig 25068 bp, 24 predicted proteins | sample 811221 | NCBI WGS metagenome assembly MDTD01 (sample SAMN05326646, study PRJNA326480) | marine metagenome | isolation source: seawater | place: Pacific Ocean: South West | collected 2011 | reverse complement strand
ATAACCGAACATATTTTTGACTCCCAAATTCGGAATTATGAGTTATGGGATATTTTAGATACATACGTTTGGCCAAATTATCAAATGGGATACACTCATCAAGATGAAATCGGTTTTTTAAAACATTGGATCTATAATCGAGTTAATTGGATTGATAATAATATAAATAATTTTAGATTTATTTTTCCAGATTGTAATTCACAAGAAAAACAACTTGTTGAAGTTGTTAACTATTTAGGTCAAAAAGTAAATCCTAAAAAAAATGAAGTGCTTTATTATATATATGATAACGGTTGTGTAGAGCAAAAATTTATTTCTGATTAAGAATAATAAATTTTTCAAATTGAATACCAAATCCTGGGTAGAGCGTATTATTATCAATTGTATTTATACCTAAATCGCTATTAAGAAATAGTAATAATTTAATTTGATTTAAGTTATTAACTAAATAGTTTAATGTGTACAATATTCTTGTACTTTTTTCAAGTCCAGGGAAGCTCCCATTTTCTTCGGAGGAGATTAGCCCTCCTAGTGAATTTAATTCTCCACTAAGAAGAGCACCTTTTTTATAAAATAAAGGCCATGCCCTGAACTTCAAACTAAGTGAGTGTGAGAAATTAGTATTAATTTTTTTATTTAATTCTAAATTAATGTTAATATCACAAGAAAAAATATTAGGTATTCTAGTATTATATTCTTGTATATCAACATCATTAAAACTATTTGAAATACTTAATTTTTTATAAAATGCATTATTAAAATTTAAACTAGCTTTTTTTACAAATTTTGTGTTTTCAGAAATCTCATTTTCATGAAAAATGTTTAGGTTAAAATAAACTCCTTCTCTACTAAATTTATATTGATTAAGAAAAGTATTTCCATAATATTTTTTCATTCCCACATCCCAAGAAAGTCTAAATGTAGTTTTTAGATTTAAGTTTTTTTTATCGTTTTGAATCTGAGCGTAAATAAATAAAGGAATAATATATATAAAAGCCAATAGACGCATAATTTCTGAATTTAAATAAAAAACAATACATTAGAAACTTAAATTCATTTTAAAATTTTATTTAAATGAGAATTTTGTTCCTATTTATCTCTATTTTGACTTTTGGTCAAACACCTTGCTTAGATGCTGTAGCTAACTCAACAGGTTTATTAGGAGAGTTTGTCCCGCAATGCGAAGAAGATGGTTCGTATTCTCCATTGCAGTGTTGGGGAAGTACAGGATATTGTTGGTGTGTGGACAGCAATGGTGTTGAAATTCCTGGTACTTCACTAGGTCCAGGAGAAGGTGTGCCAAATTGTAGTGAATCAGTTGATTCTTTGAGTGTTTTATTCATAGGTAATAGTTATTCATCGTTTAATAATTTACCTAATTTAATTTCATCTATTGCAAGTACAATGGGAGATGTTTTAATTGTTGATGGAAGTTTGATTGGTGGGGCAACGTTACAAAATCATTCGGAGAATAATAATACAACTAATTTAATTACAAAGGGAAATTGGGATTTTGTGGTACTGCAAGAACAAAGTCAATATCCATCATTTCCCTTATGGCAAGTTGAACAAGATGTTTTTCCATATGCTTCACAGTTAAGTGATTTAGTCAGTGAATTTAATGTATGTGCTAACACTGTTTTTTTTATGACTTGGGGTAGAGAAAATGGGGATCAAAGTAATTGTCAATCATGGCCCCCCGTATGTACTTATGAAGGGATGGATGATTTGTTAAGGGAAAGATACATGATAATGGCAAATGACAATAATGCCCTAGTCTCTCCGGTAGGAGCTGTCTGGCGATCATTAAGAGATGCAGGGTATGATATAGACTTATATAGTTCAGATGGTAGTCATCCATCTTTGACAGGATCATATGTTTCTGCGGTTTGCTTTTATACAACATTATTTCAAAAAAACCCCCTAGATATACCATGGGTTGATGATTTTGGTATTTCAGAATACAATGACATGTTAATTAAAGAAACTGTTAAGCAAGTAGTATATGATAATTTCTATGAGTGGAATATACAATCAAATGATATAGATTTAGATGGTGTTTGTAATAATTTAGATAATTGCCCTGATTTATATAATCCTCAACAAGAAGATTTTAACAATGATAATATTGGGGACGCATGTGACGGTTTATATATAAATGAAATATTATCAAACAGAAAATTAATTAGAGTAATAGATATATTAGGTAGATCAACAAATAAAAAAGGCTTACATTTTGAAATTTTTAATAATGGAAGTGTTGAAAAAAAATACATAAAACACTAACATAACAGATTTTTTTGAACTCACTTTAATTTAAATGAATATTATTGATAATTTAAAAAAATCTTATTTGTTTGCTTTCTGATTTTTAGACTTGAATCTTGTTGAAATACTAGTTTTTTCGTGTTTTGTTTTTCTGCCAGTAACTCTTTTTCTCCACATTTTAAATGATGACTCTTTCATCTCTCCCCTCATTAATTGAATAACGTTTTTTTCGGATAAATTATATTGTATCTCTATGGCTTCAAAGGGAGTTCTGTCTTCCCAAGCCATTTCTATAATCCTGTCTATATCCTCGTTGTTTAAATTAAATTGAGTTATAAATTTTTTCACATTTATCAATTAATTTTTAAATATAGTCATATTCAAAACTATTATATTTGAATTATGAAAAAACTAATAATACTGCTGATTAGTGTGTCATTATTTGGGCAACAAACTAATCAATCAAATAAAAATATAAATTTAGAAACAGTGAATCTTTACAGTAGTTTTATTGATTTAAATGCTGAAGAATCAGGAAAAAATGTAACGGTTATAAATGCTACAGATCTTGATAACTATTCATTTAACTCAATTGATGAATTATTAAAATTAATTCCTAGCATTGAACTACAATCTAGAGGAGGATTTGGAACACAATCAGATTTAGTCTTAAGGGGAACTACATTTAATCAAAGTTTGGTTTTATTGGATGGAATGAGAATTAATGACCCCCTAACAGGTCATTTTAGTATGTATATTCCAATTAATCCATTTGAAATATATCAAATTGAAATTATAAGAGGAGGGTGTTCTTCAGTTTATGGACCCGATGCTGTGGGTGGTATAATTAATATAATTACCAAAACATTTAAAGAAAACTATAATAATGATGAAATCAAAATAGAATCAAAATTTGGCCAATATAATTTAAAAGGTTTAAATTTTCACTTATCAAAAAAGATATCAAACAACCTATTCTCTACCATTTCAGGAAACGGAATCAAATCAGATGGTCAGGAGTTATATGATGATATTTTTAGTTTTTTCGATAACAGAAATATTTCAACATCTCACCGTATAAAAATAGGAAAAAAAATAAATTTAATGCTTCGTTCATCTTATAGCAAAAGTTATTTTAATTCACAATACTATTATACTAGAAGTAGTTTCGATTTATCTAACGAAACAATAGAAAAAACTTGGAATCAATTAAAATTAAACTATAAAATTGATCAATATTCTCAGATAGATTTTTTAACAGCTTTCCAATCCACCTCTGACTTATATGTATTTAATCCCGACTTCCCTGTATATGAGAACGAAACTAACTTATTAAGTAGTAAAATAAATTATGTCATGAAAAAAGATCAACATAGATTAGTTAGTGGTCTTGAATTTCAAAACAGAGGAATAATAAGTTTAGATAGAGGAAGTCATGATGACGTTTATGTTGGGGGTTATATTAATTTTATGAAAAGATTTAATAAAATAGTGGTAAATCCTTCTTTAAGGATTGATTATAATAAAGCTTATAAAACACAGCTATGTCCTCAATTTGATATCAATTATAATAATTTAAAATATAATTTAAGATTCAGTGTGGGAAGAACTATCCGATCGGCTGACTTTACAGAGAGATTTTACAATAACAATTACTCTGACACACTTTCTCCAGGAAGGAACATAGGGAATCCTGATTTAAGCTCTGAAAACAGTTTGAATTTAGAGTTAGGATTTGATTATAAGAAATTTAAAAATACATTATTTAAAAGTACTATATTTTATAGACAGTCATCTAATCTAATTGATTGGGTCATATTAAACTCTAATGAAATAGAAACAAGTATCAATTTATTTGAAAATGAAAGTTACCTATTTGCGCAAAATATAAGCAAACTAAATACTCTTGGATTGGAAACAGAAATTTGGTTTGATTTATTAAGAGAAAAAAAAATAAATATTAATGGGTCTATTGGTTATCTTAAAATCTTTTCAGCTGAAAATACAGGAAATATTTTTAACGAATCTAGCCTATCATCAAAATACTTAGCAAATAATTCAGGTGATATTTTTAATTATAATCTAATATTTCATTGGAAAAAATTTAAACTTAATTTTAATGGAAAATATAAAAATCGTGATAATGAAACTGAAGTCGGAATTAATCAAGAGTTAACCAAATCATATTTTGTTCACAATTTTAATTTAAATTATAATATTAATAAACATGGTTCCATCAATTTTGAGATAATAAATGCCTTGAATACTAATTATGCTGATATTTTAGGGGCTATAATGCCAAAAAGATGGAGTATAATAGGGGTTAAATATATTCTAAACAATAGAAATAATTAATATTTTTCTTATTAATTGACTAATTTTTAAAAAAAACATATAAAAAACATAAATTTTAATCAATTTTTTAACAAAAAAAATTAAAATTTCAGTAAATAGTTAAATATTTACGTATTTTATTAAAAAATTGAAAAATTTTTTAATAAAACATAATATTTTACTTAAATGACATCAAAAAAAATTAATCTACAAAATAAATTCTCAAAATTTACAAAACATTGGTCCCCTAGAGTGGTGGCAGAAATGAATGATTATCAATTTAAAATTGCTAAAATAAAAGGAGAATTTGTGTGGCACAATCATAAAGAAAGTGATGAAACTTTTATTGTTATAGAAGGCCAAATGAAAATAAAATTTAGGGAAAGTGAAGTTCAATTATCGGAGGGTGAATTATTTGTTGTTCCCAAGGGAGTTGATCACAAACCTTACGCTGAGAAGGAATGTAAAATTTTAGTTATTGAGCCAAGAGGAATTATAAATACAGGCGAAAATGAAAGTAGATTTACTATGAAAAAAGATATTTGGGTTTAAAGTATAATTTTTTTACTAATTATTTGATTTTAAATCAGTATTGAAATTTTCTTGCAATGGCTTTTCGTCTAATATTTTTAACCTTCCGTTTTTTAGTTTTGTTCTTAGTATTTTAGATTTTTTAATATTCTCATTACCTTTTGAAAAAGCAGAGATAATGTCTTGAACATATATACTAGCAGCTATTATACTTGTACCTAATGAAATTTTATTTAACATATTAGCACTTTCATATAAATCATTCATTTCATTTTTATTGGTTGAAACTAAATACTTTTCATATTGCATGTTTGAATATAATCTTAAAGCTATAGATGCCGCTGTAGACAATAAAAAATTAACAGTCTTGCCTTTACCCTTTTGACCATTTGTTACTTTAGAAGTGCCTAAACCTGGTAACAGAAATGAATAAAAAGCATATTTTGGCCCGTTGTTTGATGTAAATTCCAAAATTGATTTTTCAATTATATGATTTTGTTTGTCTTTAATATTTATACTTTTAGTTAAAAACTTATATGAACCATAACTATCTTTAAGGTAAGGATGTTCAGAAATAATTTTTTGAGAAAATGCAGGATTTTTAGGTTCATGAGAAATATATTTCTTTTCTGAAGACCATATGCAGTAGAATTTTATTATTTCTTCTGAAGGAACAAAATAATTTATAATTTCATTTTTAGAATCAATATCTCCTGTTTCTTCATTGAATAAATAAGTAATTTTTGAAGTTGATTTTGATGTTGCATAGTTATCAAATTCTGCTATAAAAGAATCATTATAAATTGAGTTACTATAGTTGTTTAAATCATCTAACTCCATTGGTCCACTTAGATTATTTCCTGACTCATCAAATTTAATTTTGAAGAAAAACCCAATTTCACCATTATTTTTTTTTATTATTTTAGAATTGATTTTTTCTTGAACTTGATTTAGAAATGATTCATATTTTATCTGATTTTCGTCTTTAAATGACCAAATCTTTTCTTTATCTTTTTTTTCTTTTAAAAGGGCAGTTAATTCTGACAGCTTTTGTTTAGATTCGTAATAATATTTCTTCATTAAATTTTCATCTAAATCTTTTGGATGATCGTATATCAACAAAGTCTCATCATGAATACAATCAAGATCAAGTCTCCATTTACAAAATTTAAATTTACAAACTCCCCCACACGCAAGCTCATTAATTATTTCTTCATATTTTTTTATAGCATTTTCAAAATCCGTTGTGCTACCTTTTTGGAATAACTCTTTAGCTTCGTTGATTTTAGTTTTTGTATTTTGTATTTGTATATAATACGTTGTTAGGTGTTTTTTTTCAAGACAAATTTCTAGAAAATCTATAGGACTAAATTTAACGAACCAGTCGTTGACATTCACAGGGATGTTCAAATTCCAATAATATGCTTTAATTTCTGCAAAATCATATTTTGAATAAGCTTCTAAATACTTTTCTTCCTTAAAAAGTTTATCGCCCTCTTCAATAAGTTCTATGATTTTTTCTTTTTCGGTTTGGATGTAGGCCTTAATATTTTTAATAAGTTTATTAAATTCTTTTTTTACATTAGAATTTTTATCTAAATTTTTATTTACTGAAAAACAAGAGATATTCTCTTCAATAAATTCTCTTCCAAAATTATAGCATTCCTTAGAGAAAAATTCTAAATATTCGTTGATTAATTGACTAAGGGACTCAGTTTCTAAAGTATTTTCTTTTGATGTTAATAGGTCAATGCTTTCTTTTATATTTTCAAATTTACTGGAAACATGGTGGTTAACACTAGATACTAATAAATTGTAGATTTTTTTTTCTTTTTTTTCAATATCATTATCAAAAGTATTTTCAGAGTAGACTTCATCTATTTTATCAAAATAAATAATAAATGGAGACACGATGTAATCTAGAAATGATTGTATCTCACTTTCATTTAGAATAATTTTATCCTTTTCAGAAATATAATTTCCCCAATTTTTTAACTCGTCCTCAATATTTTCTAAATAATTTTGAATTTTATTTTCATATCCTATTTTTTCTCTTTTCTCGTTATCTAAATAATTAAAGACCTCAATGTAATATTCATCACGATCAAGATTTTCAATCGTGTTAATAATTGTATTTTTTTTCTTAAAAATAACTTTTTGTTCATTAAAATTTATAATTTTTTCTATCTGCTTATATCCTTTTTCTTTAAATTCTTTCTTTAAATCAGTAAACATTTTTTGATTATAAAAATATAATTCTAATTCATTTTTATAATTTCCATTAGCAGCATAATTAATAACAATTATTTCATCAGAGTGATAATCATGAGTAAACAAATATTTTGGATAATACAATAGGTCTTCTCCCAAATGTTCTTCTACTCTTTCAAGCCTCCAGTCATCTAATAATTCACTAGGGTTTTCTTCACTTAACATATTAAAAATTAACCTTAATGCAGCATCAGATTGCTGAGAAAAAATTATGCTAGGTAGAAAAATTAAATAAAATAAAACTAGTTTCATATTAGTAGTATTATGGTTCTATACAAATTTGATCAATATACATACTAGAAGTTCCAATGATGTTAGACTCAAATGTTAAGGTAAAATTCCCTCCCTGTGGAAGAGTTACAATTTCTTGTGTCCATCCACCAAAACCAACAGTTGGAGCTGTCCATATTGTGATTCCGTTAAATTTCAAAGAGAAATTCATACCACCAGCATAAACTCTATACCAAAAGGAAACTTTTGTATTTGAGGGCACATTTTGAAATGACTTGGACAGGGTGTGAGTAAGCATATTACTAGAATTACCACCCCAAGAATAAAAACAACCCGCTTCACCATTTAGGCAACTAGAGGGGTTTGTTGAGCTAGACCACCCACTATTATTCCATTCCCCAGAGCCATTTGCAAATGATTCACAATCTATAACTGTTATATAATTTGTTTTTAGTTCTGTGTCACTTCCATAATTATTTGAAACACTTAGCTCAACGTCATATCTACCTATATTATTAAATGAAAAAGTTGGATTTTGTGAATTTGAATAAGAGGGTGTCGCATTATCAATATTCCAACTCCAACTATTTGGGTTATTTTGAGATAGGTCCAAAAAATAAGCGGATTCTCCGACTAATAAATCTACATCAGATGTGCTGAATTCGGCAATAGGGAATGTTCCTGTTGTAAAAGATTCTATACTTTCACCATAAGAAGTCCCAAAGCTATTTGTCGCATATGATCTATAGTAATATGTAGTAGAGGGCAATAAATTATTGACAGAACTCGAAAACATTCCAACAGAAGCTGCACCATTATTAGAGCATTGATCAAATAAATTAGGGTTTGAATTTGTAGACCAGCAATGTCCGTGTTGTGTTATATTAGAATCTCCTATACTAATAATTTCCCCTTGTAAGTTAATACTGTTAGCTGTTAAATTGGAGTAATTTCCCGTTTCAACATGTGGTAAACCGTTAGCAGTAGTTAATATTTTAACCTCACCATACGAGGTTCCGAAACTGTTTGTAGCGTAAGCACAATAGTAGTAAACGGTATTAGCATTTAAATCATCAATTGTTGAAGAGAATAAGCCAATTAAACCATCGCCCAATAACGTTAAACCGTTATTTGATGTTAGTGTAGGGTTTTGATTAACGGACCAACAGTGACCATGTTGAGTTATATTACTATCTCCTTCATCGATAATTGTACCTTCTAAATTTGCTCCAGATGCGTTGACATTATTTGAGTTTCCTGTAATAATATTCGGCTTCCCATCACTTGTATTAAATGACATAATTTCTCCTAAAGATGTCCCAAAGCTATTAGTAGCATACGCACAATAATAGTATGTAGTTTCAGGGTTTAGATTAGAAATAGTACTAGAAAATTCTAATTGATCAGATGATAAAGAAGTGTTTTGTTCAATATTGTTTTGGTCAGTAGACCAATAATGACCACGTTCGGTAATTGAAGAGTCTCCGGTGCCAATTATTTGTCCTTTTAAAATAGCTGTTTCAGCAGTTATGTCTTCTGCTTCAACAGTTAAAACAGATGGCTCTCCACTAGTTGTAGAAAAAGAATAAACAAATCCATAAGACGGAGTTTCATTAGATTGGCTATTTTCTGCGAAAGCTCTATAATAATAAGTAGTATTGGGGCTTAAATTAGTTAGAGATGAAGAAAAATCACCATTTTTTCCACTAAATTCTCCATTTGTTATAAAATCATTTACAGTTGGATTTTCAGATAATGAATAACAGTGCCCAAAATTAAAAACTTCAGATTCACCCTGATCAACAATCGATCCAAATAAATTAGCACTTGTGCTAGTTATAGAGCTAACATCATTTGTTTCAACTAATGGGATGTCTCCACTCCAAAATGTTGTAAAAGAAATAGTTTTTTCTCCATAAAACACCATATCATTTGCTACAGCATAAGAGCGCACAAAATACGTTTCATCTAAATTTAGATTACCAATGTTTGATGAAAAAGTATAATTAGATGTTGTGATTTCACCAAAAGATGTACAATTATCTTCAATGGAGGGCTCCTCTTCGATGGACCAACAATGTCCGTAATCTTCCACTCCACTAAATTCATTTGTATTTAAAAATCCTGATACAGTTGCAGAAGACGTTCCCAAATCAACTATTTCTATATTGTTAATTAACAAGTTATCAATGGGATTAGCTTTCTCTAGTTCTAGTTCACAACTAAAAGTAAAGAATAACAATATAAAAAAAAGCATTGTTTTATTCATCTTCCTGATTTTCAACAATTTAAATTTATAAAAAAAAGTTTAAATTTATGAAAATTACTAACCCTATCATGAAAGTTATTTTTCTTTTCTTTTTAATTAATTTTTTTACTTTTTCTCAATGCTTAGATGAGGGATTTCAATCTTTTTTAGTTAGTCTCGCAGGAGAATCTAATTCAATTAATGAACTTGCGTGGGAAATTATAGATAGTAGTGGAAATGTAGTTTATTTTGATGGATCTCCAATCTATGGTGGCGCAACACTAGGCACAACTGATGTATGTTTAAATTCAAGTGAGTGTTATGATATAAATATGTACTCATCACAAGGATATGGTTGGGGGGGTATATATTTAACTGTTAGTGATGCAGAAAATGGTGAAAACTTATATCATAGTAATTGGCCCATTGAGTCAAATGACTATATTTATGCGTTTAATACTGGTTCATTTTTTTCAGGAAGAACCTGCCTGTATGCATGTTCAGAAAATCAAATGGTAGGAATAGGATATGACCCTATTTTTAATAACTCAAATGGCAGTTTAAATGAGCAGGGATGGATTTTAGAAGATGAAAATGGAAATATTTTAGCACAAGTTAATCCAGAATTAAATAATAATGGCGGTTGGTATAGTTATGTTGGTCAAGCATGCTTAGATAGTAATGAGTGTCACTCATTAACATTAATTGACACTGGTGGTAATGGTTGGAGTAACTACTATGAAGGGGCTTCTTCAGTTTTTATATATGGATCTAATGGAGCAGAGCAAGAATATAATCTTAATGGTAACTCTAATGAAATTACTATACCATGTATTATTTCAGAAGGATGCACAGATACTTCAGCATGTGTTTTTTCTGAAAATGTATTAATTAATAACAATGAATTTTGTAGTTATCCCTCTGCGTGGTATCTTGACGAAGATGATGATGGATTTGGTTTTGGAAATCCATTATATAATTGTGGACAACCTTATTCTTCATGTGAAATTATTAGTTATACAAACGCTCCAAATTACCCGGACATGATTGTATTATCTCCCGAACAAGAAATTTTCAATTCTTACGATTCATATGAAATTACTTTATATAATACAAGTCCATCACCATCTAGTGGCCAAATAAGTTCTATTGAATTATTTTTAAATGAAGATTATGTTGCAACTCTTGGTAGTTGGCAACTTTGGAATCAATTTGATTGGGAACAGAGCGGCTCTGGTTACATTGGAACAAGAACTTATTCACTACCAAATATTGAATATTCCTCAGACTGTTATACAATTCGTATATTTTATTATAATAATTCTTTTATCTCTCCACCATTTACAATTAACGGAGGAATAAGTTATGTTGATAATAATTTAGATAATTGCCCTGAAATCTATAACGGATCTCAATTGGATTCAGATGAAGATGGGGTAGGAGATATTTGCGAGGTTTTAGGTTGCGTGGATAATACTGCATGTAATTTTGATTTTTCTGCAACAGATGATGATGGATCTTGTTATAATAATGATTTAGGTTGTGGTTGTGATGAGCCCGCTGCAGAAGAATATTATGATTGTTTTGGAAATTGTATAGTTGATGACGATAATGATTCTTACTGTAACGAAATTGATAACTGCCCATATGAGTTTAATCCAAATCAAAGTGATGAGGATGGAGATGGAATAGGTGATTTATGTGAATACCCTGGTTGTACAGACGAAAATTATTTAGAATTTAATCCATTAGCCACCGACAATAATGGATCATGCCTGACGTGCAACTTTGATTTAGATGGCGATGGAGTATGTGATGTTTACGAAATTATAGGTTGTACAGATAATTATGCTTGTAATTATAATTTTGCGGCTACTGATGAGGGAGATTGTGAATATCTATCTTGTGCAGGTTGTACAGATGCTGCAGCATGTAATTATGAAATTGATGCTACCATCAGTAATGATTCTTGTATTTTTACAGACGGAATTTGTGAAACATGTGAAAATGGAATAATAATAGATAATGATCTAGATAATGATGGAGTATGCGATAGTGATGAAATATTTGGATGTTCAAATCCTGCTGCATGTAACTATAATCCAAATACCACAGAAGAAACTTTTTGTATAGAATGTCAAGATTGGGAGGAGTGTATTAGTGGAATATGTATTTGTATAAATGATGAAGATGAAGACGGTATTTGTAATGAGGAAGAATGCGAAACTATTATTTGTGAGGTAGGATACGAATGTATATTGGGAGACTGTTTTTGCGTTGATGATACAGATTTAGATAGTATTTGTGATCCATTTGATAACTGTCCAGAGATATATAATCCTGACCAAGAAGACCAAGATGGAAATGGGATTGGGGATGAATGTGATTTCAATTCCCAAATAAATGAAGATGTTATTAAAGGAAGAAAAATTTCTAAAATAATAAATATTCTAGGGAAAGAAGTTAATTATAAAAATAATACCATCTTATTTTACATTTATGATGACGGAACTATTCAAAAAAAATATTTAGTAAAATAATATAAAAAGACTAGTCTCTTAACTCCTCAACATAGTCTAGTCTTAAATTATTTAAACTATAACTAGTTGTTTCACCGCTATTATAAAGAATGAAATACTTATTACTTAATGTCCTAACTCTAATAGCATCAAAATTAAGTTTCATTAATAACTTATAATTGCCATAATAATCATAACCTTTTTGATATACTTTTTTCCTTCTAGGAATTCTTGAAATAGATTTTATATCATCATTCAATGAAGCAAGATCATATGAAAAAACATGCTCCCCCCTTTTAGTCTTCATGTTTTGATGAAAAATATGGATTTTTTGAGGGTTTTGCTCAAATACAACAAATGCTTCTGCGTCAATACGATTACCGTCTTCATCTTTACCATTTTTACTAGCGGTAGAAATTCTAGCTCTGCAATATTTAGAGTATTTATCATCATCAGCATACTTTATAGAAAACCTTGGTGTTTGATTAATATCATACATAAAAGATTCTTTCGTTAACTCTTCAGACTCATTTTGCAATTTTTCGTATTCTGTTTTTATATCAACTAAGTTGGGTCGAAAATTTAAATCAAAAACACCTTGAAGAAAAAAAGGTTTGTTGTTTTTTTTTTGCTAAATAATGAGGAGAATCTTGATATTCCATACCTAGTGTTTTTTCAATTAAAGCCCAGGCGTTTTTAGAGACAACATACGGTAATTGGTTATTTTTATATACCATCCACCCTTCATTATAAGCAATATCATTCATAATAATAGTTCTTTTAGTTTTGACTTTACACCAAAAGTAACCTTCTTTAGTAGGAGTTGGATTAAATTCTAGAATTTCAACCATTGTTCCAGGAACACTTTCCTCATATAATAAATTTTCATCACCATTTAGCTCTGGAGAACTTCTTATATTCATATCAGTGATAATTATTCCTTCAACTAAAATCTTTTCTTTATTTTCATTTTGACCACAACCAAAAAGAATTAGAAAACATAAAATTAAATAATTAAAAAAGATGGATTTTTTCATGGTATTACAGTTTTAAAATAAAAGACTTGATAATCAAATTGTAAATTATTCTTTTTTATTTTCAAAAACAAGTATAATCTTTATTTCTGTTATAAGTAATAACATCTATAGTAGATTTTTTTTAAAATAAGAAAACAGTTTAACTTTTTCTGTTGCAAATATTAATCTGTTATATTTATAACTTATTATTATAAATATGAAAAATCTAATCCTTTTAATTTTTTTTCCTTTATTGATTTTTGGTCAAGAAATAAATTATACTAAAACAAATAACTTACAATTTTTTGATTATAGCGGAACGTTAATTGATGCATATACCTGGTTTGATGCTCTAGGAAAAAATACTTTGATAATTTCTAAAAAAGAAGGTGTTGTAACTAATTATTCTGGGTCTCCTTATGAAGAAAAAGAGAATGTAATTAAAAAAATATATGCCTATCATTATGTTGATAATAATAAAAGTAACATTGAATTACTTTGGAGGATGAGAGATTATTCTGATTTGGAAATATATTATGATGATATATTAATTACTGATTGGGATTATGATGGAGTTGCGGAAACATGTATTATATATAAAATACGAACAATGTCTTTTGATTCCTACTATGTAGAAGAAATAGACGATTGGGTTGAAACTTATGGTAACGAGGCTGAAGTAAAATTAATTATGCATGAGGGGAAAAAAAAGTATGCTATTAGAGGAGATTTGAAAGATAACGGAGATGAATGTACAGGTTTAGAATATGATATGTACGATAGAAATTCATTTTCTGATGCACCAAAGATATTTAAACTTAATGCAAAAAAATTATTTTTTAAACATACGTGGGATTGTAAGGAATCAGATGCATTTCCGTCTGAATAATAATACTAAGAAACGACTATTCCTAATTAATTAAACCCTTAGTATATTTAATTAAATTTTATTGTTATGAAAAACACAGTACCACCACCGATAGTAACTTTAATTTGTTCATTGTTAATTTATTTATCTAAACCCATTTTTCCTGAATTAATTATAAACTATTCCAGTCAAATAAGTTTGTTTTTTTTGATTTTTGGATTGCTTATAATTCTAATATCTTTCCAAAGATTTAAAAAAGAAAAAACCACAATTAATCCGATTTATATAGAAAAAGCATCATCATTAGTTACTGGGGGAATATTCAAATATTCTAGAAACCCAATGTATCTTGGAATGTTATTCATTTTAATTTCAATAAGCATAAGATTTAACTTCTATGGGGGTATTCTTATAGTTGGTTTTTTTGTTTATTTTATAACATATTTTCAAATCTTACCTGAAGAAAAAGCCATGTTAAAATTATTTGGAGATGATTTTATAAACTATAAAAAAAAAAACTAGAAGATGGTTTTAATTTATGAGTATTAAAATTACATGTTCTAATACTATCCCAAAAAACCTATATTTACTCTAATAAAAATTATTTTGAAGAATATTTTATACATTATTTTACTTTTCTTAATTTCTACATCAGCTTATGTATTAGGAGATTTATATACAAAAAAACAAATTGATGATTTAATTTACTTTGCTTCTGAATCACCATATTATTGGCAAGTTAGAGAGAGTGGTCCCGCTTTATTACACGAAGATAAAATGACTCCTTTGACTATTGAAAGGTTATTATATTTTAATAGCATCGCCGTTGATGATTTGGGAAAAAGTAACGAGTCAGATTATAAGCATTGGGTAAAAAAAATAATTAAAAATCCAATATTAACTGATGTCGCAATAAATAAATATGCAAAGAATTCATTAATAAAATTAAATTCAAAAATAGAACATAATCGTATTCAACATCCTTTATTTTATTCTCACATAACTCAAGAAGTTTTTTGGAAAGGGCAAAAAATAATTTTCGATTATTATATGTTTGCAATTGATAAACTTTTAGCTCTAAGTGATGAAGATTTAAATCACTATATACAATCAAATTTGGGAGGAGATTCAAGTTTTGAATTTGGTAATTGGTGGAATAAAGTCTCGTCGGGAAAATTTGATAAAAAAATACCCAATACAAACATGTATTTACATGTCTCTGCCCTTGAGGTATCAAGATATTCAGCTATTCCTGGAGATCTTTTTTTGCTAACAAAGAGAATTACAGAAAATTCTTTATATACACCACGTCAATTTTTGTTGAGAGTTAAAAAAATTGGTAAAAAATTAGAAAAATGTGCTAAAGAATTACAATATTGGATGTAATTAATCCAATATGATTTCAATTTATAATATAGCTGTATACTTTGTTTTTTCAACTGTTAACCATAGATCCGAATAAAATATCCATCACATGAAAATAAACGTACTTTTGTTATTACTTTTATTTTTTTCTTCTTGTGGTCTTAAACAAACACTTTATTACTCTTCTGATCTAACGATTCCAGATCAAAAATTCATTGATAGAGAGCAAAAAAAAAAATTAGATTATAGTAAAGAAAAAAATTGGGCATTCAGATCCGATATACATAATTTTAAAAAAATCATTCCTAAAAATTATAATACTAAAAACGAAAAAAAGATAGACGTTTCTGTTTTTTATATTCATCCCACAACATTATTTTCTTCAAAAAAATGGAATGCTGACACAAGCCATTTTATAAATAATAACACTATCGACTTATGTCTTGAAAATCAAGCATCTGTATTTGCTGGAATCACAGACTTATATGTTCCTCATTACAGAGAAATGCATATACACTCATACACTGACACAATCAATGGCATAAAGGCATTTAATGTTGCTTATAGTGATGTGAAAGAATCATTTAAATACTTCATAAAAAATATTAAAACTGATAAATTTATAATTGCAGCTCATAGCCAGGGGACAAATCATGCAAAAAAACTCATAAACGAGTACATTTATCCTAAAAAAGAATTACTAAATAGACTAATTATGTCATATTTAATTGGCATGGATATAAAAAAAAATGAAATGCTAATCGATTTTTGCCAAACCCCTTTTCAATTAAATTGCTTTTTAAATTGGCGCTCTTTTAATAAATATTATTATCCAACTAATTGGGATTTTGGCGACAATTATATTTCTATAAATCCAATATCATTTAAAAATGATACTCTATGGAGTGATAATAAACAGCACAATGGTATTTTATTTCCAAATCGAAAAATTTATTTAAGAAAAAGTCTTTCTGTTAGAAATGAAAAAGGATTACTTTGGGTCAATGTTGATAATAATTTTATTTTAAAAAGATATAAAAAAGAATCATATCATAATGCTGACTTTAATTTATATTGGGTTAACATTAGAAACAACTTAATTAAAAGATTTGAATATGAATTAAATAAATAAAAAACCCATGAAAAAAAACTACTAATCCTTCACTAATCTAAAAACATTATATTTATATAGCTAAACATTTTTAATTAGATAGTTTTATTATGAAAAATGATTGGGAAAATAATGCCTCCCAAAAAAAAGAAATTGCTGAGTATAAAAAAGCCATATTTGATTTTTTTTCTAAAATGCAAAACCCAGAAATAAAACCTTGGTATGAAATAATTCAAAAAAGATCAAATGCTCAATCGATTATGTCGAAATCTTTGGGAATAAAAGAAAGTAATTATGAATACTGGGCTAAAGGTCACTTCGATGAATATATGTTAAGGATTAATAGTGATGATGAGAATGTAAAATTAGATGAGGAGGGACTGAGGCTTAGAATAAAAGTTTTTAATGAAATTATACATGGCTTAGAAATATTAATAAAAAAAGCTATTGAATTAAAATTAAATATTACTAGGCAAACAGCAAGTGACTATTATGCAGCAGGTGCATCAAAAATTGCAGCTCAAAGGGCGTTAGATGAAATCAGGGATGTCTAAAATCTATTCGCAAACCCTTGAACATCAATCATAAAAAAACTTAAACCACTATATTTACATAACTAAATACTATCACAATGAAAAATTTTATAATAATATTAATATTTCCTTTTATATCATTAAATGCTCAAGATTTATTAAAAGATTTAAAATTACCTATTGGAAAAAAAGTCCAGAAATTAGAAAAGAAATTACTCAAAAAACAACAAGTAATAGACAGTCTAAAGTCCATAAATGAAGAGTTGTTAGAAAAAAATAAGTTATTGTTAACTAAAAAAAACTCAAACTCGAACTCACTGAAGAACACCCTTGTTGATCAAGTTGTTGTCTTTGAGGATTCAGAATTGTCAGATAATTTGTATTTGTTTTTTAACATTCCTAATGAATTAGATGAAAGCGGTTATCCAATACAAATATCATTTAATGGCGGGACAATCTCCCCTCATTTATCACAAAGTGAATTAATTGGTGAGTTTGAAGAGGGGAAATATATAAATCAAAAATTTAGAATAATTTATGAAAACCGAGAGAATAAAGTATGGGAAGGGGGTGTGGACTGGGGAGAGTGGGTTATAGAAGAGGGACCATATCTTATTGGTATTGAAAAATTATAATTAAATAAAAATAGATTATGAAAAAACTAAAATCATCTATTATGAACATTAAGCATACTTTTTCAAGGTTTTTTAGATTAAATAATCTAAAAAACATTCAAAAAATTTTATGGTCTGATTTAAAAAAATACTTTGAACATGCCAGTAAAGCTGGAGCCAACTATAAGTACGGAATTTTTGAATCAGAGAAGTATATTACAACTTATTATACTATAGATAAAGCTAATAATACTAGGCAGTATCGTTATCTGCTTGAGTCAGAAAATTATAGATTAGTTTCTTTAGTATTTATATCTGAGGGATATGACGAAGCAAAAACTACGGATGTTTTTATTTTAGCATCTCATTTAAATAATATCTTAGGGGAAGGTATAGTTCGTGTAAACCCTGAAATATGCACAATACTATTTGAACATAGAATTAATGATTTAGTTCCTTTTTTATTTCCTGGTGAAATCCATACACAAGTAGTTAGGCACTATAATCATTCTCTAGATATTATTTGGGCTTTTGATCAATTGTTATTACACAATCAAGACCCAGTATTTATAGCTGCTGAATTATTAAAAAGAAATGATGAAAGGATAAAAAAAAAGGATTCTAGTGAACAAAAATCAAGTTTCTAAAACCACTATATTTATATAACTAAATACTATTACTATGAAGAAGTTTATACTATTATTAATTATTCCTTTTTTAAGTTTAGGGCAGGTATTAACTGAAAAGGAGGCTAAGTCTTATTTTACAGAAGTTGCTAATGAAACTGCTTCTATGTGCCCAATGAAATTGGACAAATATACAACAGTAACGAGTTGCTTATATCTTCATAAATCGAGAACAATAATGTATTATGGGATAATGGATGTCGAATTATATTTGAATGAAGATTCTGGATTAAGCAGAAAAGAAATTGAAGAATTTTCAATCAAAGAATGGCAAGAAATGTGGCTAATTGAGCAAGAAAAAATACAAACAAATATGTTTTGTTCTTCTCCTGATTTGAAAATATTTAGAGATAATAATATTATAGTAAATTATTCTTACGTTAACCCGTCAGGATTACATATAGGAAATATTCAGCTTCAGAACAGCAAAAATTGTAAATAGAATAAAAAACCCACCAATTAAGGTGGGCTTTAGTTAATGTGACGTGTAGCGGTTTCGACTGCTCCCCCTCTCGTCCTCAGTTCGAACCATTTAGAAGAATCGTATTCATTTCATCTATTGTATGAAGAGATACTAAAAGATATAAAACAAACTAAGTTGCATCAGTAATAGATTTACATATTCCTACACTAACCTAAAACCACTATATTTATATATCTAAATACTATCGTTATGAAGAATTTTATAACATCATTTTTATTAAATAAAACAGCAGTTATATTTTTAACTTTTTCTATAATCATTTTAGGTTATTTTCTCTTTCCTCCCAAATGGCAGGGTGGAGTAGGAAATAATTTAGAATTTTTTTTTAAGTTTAATTGTAAAACTCAGTACTCTATTCTTGGATTAAGAAATTCCCCTTTTGATCCTATAATTAATGTTGATGAAGCCTGCTCTTGTATGTTAAAAAAAATTAAAAAAAAATGGTCACCAAGGCAATTTAAAAGGATTATTGAAAAACTAGAGAAAAATGTAGATTTTCAGTTAATAGCAAATGATTGTATTGCGCAAAATACACAACCTAGCTCAATTGAAAAAAAAGGAAAAGAATATATGGAAAAATCTATTGACGATATACTTGAAAAATCACGTCAGGAAAGCGTTAAAGATTTTATAGAAAAAAATCCTTTAAAACTAAAGAGGAATAATTAAATAACAATTTATAACTAAATAAAACAAAAATGTATATCGAAGATAAAGAAACCCCAGACCTTAATAGTTTACTAAAAGAACAGGCTAAAAAAGAAAAAGAACCTAAAAAAAATCAAATAAAAGTATATAGATTTTGGCAGAAGTTTTGTTTTGTGTTTTTTGGTGGAGGAATTATATTTGAGCTAATTGTTGGTACGTATTTTAGTTCACCTTATATGCTGGTGGAAAGGAGATCTGGGCCACTCCTTCTATGGTCTTTAATATTAATTATTGCATTAATGTTTGGGAAAAAAACTAAATAATATGAAAAAACTATTACCCCCACACTAACCTTAAACCCCTATATTTATATAACTAAATACTAATACTATGAAGAAGTTTATACTATTATTAATTATTCCTTTTTTAAGTCCAGGTCAAAATGAATTTGCAGTTAGTGAACAAAACTGTGAAACCTATATAGACAAGGAGCTTGAGGAGGCAAATAACCTTGAGCCTTTGACGTGGCTTATAAACAACTTTAGTGACTATAATTTTTCAAAAAAATGTAATGAGTATATAAATGATATACAAGAATTATATTGGGGAGGTAGTATTACTGAGTTAGATTTTAATAATAAGTGGAAAAAAATTTATGATATATCTCGTCCAATTTTTGGTCACCCTTTTCAAGCTGGTAATTGTGAATGGACCGAAACCCAATTATCATTGATTGAATTTTTAGGTAAAGATAATAATGATGGATATTGGTTTAAAATAGAAATATTAGGTGGGTGCTATGAAATGGATGAAAATTTATCACGTTTAGTTTATATTATTCAAAAATCCAATCAATTTATGATTGATGATTTAATTAGCTGTGAATAAAAAACCCACCATTAAAGTGGGCTTTAGTTAATATTCCAGAGCATTGTAACGCTATTACAGATCCTAACAAAGATTATGTATTCCACTTCCTTAATTAAACCACTATATTTGTCTAACTAAATACTATCACTATGAAGAAGTTTCTACTATTATTAATTATTCCATTTTTAAGTTTTTCACAGAACAAAAGCCAATTCATTGCCGATTGTGTAAAATCTATTAAAGATAGAGATGTTTGTAATTGTATGGTTAATAGCATGTTCGAAAATTTTTCTGCGCAAGAAATTAGTAAACTTCACAAACTAGATCAAGAAGAAACAAATAGGCTCACTTGGGAAAAGATATTTCGAGATTCATTCGAAGACTCTAATTTTCACACCAGTAATGAGTTACAATTTCCTTGTGCTAATGAATTAATGAATTATTTTGCTAATAACACCAAACTAAATTCAATTGTTGGCAAGGAATATAAAGACTTGGGTGATTATTACATAGTTGATAGAAGCTCTAAAACAAGGGGTTTGAAATTTAAAATTAAAAAACCTTTTAAATACGAAGCTGAAGAGGCACAAGTTCCAACTACTATTGTAAAATTTGTTCCACCAAACTGGGAAATGGGGAATGAGTTAGTCACATTTGATGTAGCTTTATATGATTATGAACAATTTCAAATGAATGATTTTAGAGGAATAAGTAAGCGAGAGTGGAAAGAATTATGTAGCACTTATGGAGAAAAGTATTTTGAAGTAAATGGTTTATTTGGATGGACGCAATTTCTAAAGGCAGATGATGCAGGTTTAAGTGACTATACAGGATCTGTTTTAGCTACTTTTTTATTTCTCGATGAATATATCATAGCTATTAGATCAACTAATATAAACCAACTCCATACAGAAATACAAAAAAGAGTTTATTATAATATGTGTAAGACTATCGAATTTTTAAATTAATATATACACCATCTATAATAAAAAACCCACCAATTAAGGTGGGCTTTAGTTAATGTGACGTGTAGCGGTTTCGCCTGCTCCCCCTCTCGTCCTCAGTTCGAACCATTTAGAAGAATCTTATTCATTTCATATGTTGTATGAAGAGGTATTAAAAGATATAAAACAACCTAAGTTGCATCAGTAATAGGTTTGGATATTCCTACACTAACCTAAAACCACTATATTTGATGCATGCAGAAGTATTTTATTTTATAAGATAATTATATATATATTTTAAAAGTTTCACGGATTATATGATCAAGTTCACAACTTATCCAAATCTTCTTTTGAGCGCTCTAATCCATCTTTACCAAATCCATATATAGGGCCGTCATTATTCGATTCTAATCTTGCAATATTTCCTTTAGAACTTGGTGGCCCATCATTAATAAAACATTTTGTTTCTGATAATATTTCTTGATCATTCTTATACCTCCCTTTAGACTTTGGATGACCATTTTCATAAAATGTTTTAAAAGGTCCGTCTTTTTTGTCATTTTTAAAAAACTCTTCTCCTTTTATATTACCACTTTCATAATAGTATTTATGAAATCCATTTTTCACACCCTTCTTAATTTCACATTGACTTTTAATTTCTCCGTTCATGAAAAACTGTTTTAATAAACCGTCTATTATTCCATCTTTTAAGGTTGCCTCCCCTTTTAATTCGCCGCTTGCGTAATAGTTTTTATGTAAGCCGTTAGGTGTGCCATTTTTCCATTCCGTTTTTTCTACTATGTTACCAAAGTCATCGTATGTTGTAACTAATCCGTGTATTTTTCCATCTACAATTGTTAATTTGCTCAAAATTAAACCAGAATTATCTTGTTCCTCACATATTCCAGTAAATAGCTCCCCCTTAAAATAATAAGCCTGATCTATCTGCTTTAAATCAGTTAGATTTACTCTAGATTCATCGGTTACTTCCACAGTACTGTTTTCTATATTTTCCCTTTGTATTGTTTTTAAGGCTTCTTGTGTTGCCGAATTTATTTCTTTACTGATTATTTCATCTTCAAATTCATTAAGAGGGGTCTTTGACATTTCCATGAGTCTTTGTGCTACTATTTTAGAACAAGGAGTACAACAAAGAGCTCCTGGTTTAATTGAAACGCCACATTCTGAACATTTATTTTTATTGCTTTTAAAAAAATCAAATATTCCCATAATAATAGTATTTAATTATATAAATATAGTGGTTTAAGTTTTTATTATGATTGATGTTCAAGGGTTTGCGAATAGATTTAGATATTACTACACTAACCTAAAACCACTATATTTATATAATTAAATACTATCACTATGAAGAAGTTTATACTATTATTAATTATTCCTTTTTTTGGATTTGGTCAAGACCAATGTGTTAAAGGAGATTGTCACAACGGATTTGGATATATTATTAAATCGTTTGGAGAATATGAGGGCGAGTTTAAAGATGGTAATTTTCATGGTGAGGGAATATTAATATTAAAAGCAGGATTTAAATACGTAGGAGGATTCAAGAACAATCTATTTCATGGAAAAGGAACTTATACCTGGTCTAATGGAGATAAATATATAGGAGATTTTAATAATGGCAAGAAAACTGGAAAAGGAACTTATATTATTGAGAAGGAGGGAAGAGAAGGGGGGGAATATATAGGGGTATATGAAGGATACTTTAAAGATGGGCTCGCTGAAGGACAGGGAACATGGACTTGGCCTAATGGGGATAAATATGTTGGGTCATTTTTATTTCAGTATAGACACGGGAAAGGAATATATACGTGGGCTAATGGTAATAAATATGAAGGAAACTTTGCATCTGGATTCCCTGACGGAGAAGGGCAATTAAGATGGAATAATAAAACCATTGAGGGAAATTGGACAGACGTAGGGAATTTTCTTGCTGTAGATGGTGAAATAATTGCTCACATTGTTGATGGTGATGGATTATGGAAAATAAAAGTTAAAGATGGCCCTCGTTCAATTAAAGTTGAATAAACTTATAATATGAAAAAACTACTAATTCTTTTTATAATTCTTTTTCTTTTTTCTTGTTCGCAAAAAAATAATATTTTGGAAAACTTAAACCTATTTGCTCCTTCTTTAGACTCTCAGTTATATTCAGACTGTGAAAATTTTAATATTCCAAATCATTTTGGTGTTCAAATTTGTTCTGAGGAATCCACTACAGACACAATTATCCATTTATCTAAAATTGATAATCGATTTCAAATTCAATTAAATATTGAGTGGGAATTTAAAAATATAAGAGATAATGGATTAAAATATATAAATATTGTTAAGGGTGAAAAATTATTAAAAAAGATTAATCTTGATTCATATATTCAGGAAGGACCAACTGAAGAAACTTACCACGTCCCTGGGCCAAGTTTACTTTGTAACAAGATTGATTTTATGGACATTAATCTAGATTCATATTTAGATATTAGAATTTTATCTAAAAGTGGAAACTCAAATAGTTTTTATAGTTTTTGGGTATATAACCCTGTAGAAGAAGTATTTCATTATTGGAATGAGTCACCTATTAATTTAGTAAACTTCAATTGTAAAGATCAGATGATTTATTCTGTTGATTTTCACACTGCAGACTACACACTGTTTACTGCATATAAAATTGATTCTGCTAAGCAACTTGAAAAATATGCAGAACAAGAAGTTGTAAAGTGGGGGGAAGATAAAATAAAATGGAAATTGATAAATTAGAACGATGAAAAAATTATTACTCCTACTTATTAAACCACTATATTTATAATGTGAAAAGAGAAATCTTAATTTCAGTAATTACAATTTTAACTTTTATTTTAAATGCCAAATCACAAGACACCCTTGTGTCAGCTTTTTTTGGACTCGATAATGGACTACCAAGTCTATTGTGTAATCAACTGGGAAGCCAGTTAGATGGTATGCCTGTTAATTTTAAATTTCCATTAGATGCATCCAGTTTATCGGAAACTGATTTTGAAGTTTTAGATGGCCTTGGAAATATACATATCCCTATTTGTGCTTTTTTGGCCCCAGCTAATGAAAACGGAGAAAATCGAACTGTACTTCTGTTAGGTGAATTTGGTACCGCTGTTACCAATCCACCTGTTGAAGTTAGAGTTGTAGGGGATTTATTTACAACTAATACTTTATCCGGAGAGTCCGCTTGTTCAGGGATTATAAACCTAAACGGAACCACTACCACGAATATTATTCCGCTTAATGATGGGCCAAGTTTATTTTTTGCACAAAGAATTGATGGCAATCTGAATGAATGTAATTCAGGAACACAAACGATTCAAGTTGCTTGGAATGGTGGCATTACACCATATATAAGTGGTGATGCCGAATCTGACTTATTTCAGTACTATATTGGCTATTCTGACAGTTATGGAGTTCTAATACCGCATGTACCTATTTCGATAGCAGATATAAATGACAACGACAACTTTCACCAACTTTGTTTTTCTACAAGT
>MDTD01196244.1_pt1 | contig 25072 bp, 19 predicted proteins | sample 811221 | NCBI WGS metagenome assembly MDTD01 (sample SAMN05326646, study PRJNA326480) | marine metagenome | isolation source: seawater | place: Pacific Ocean: South West | collected 2011 | reverse complement strand
GCGAGGTAAGAGCTCACCGGTTTTTTGGTAACAAAAAACGCACGGCAAACCCCACTGGGAGCAAGGTTAAATAGAGAAGACAAGGTGGAAACACAAAAAACAGTCTTTAGTTAGTCTTCTGGGTTAACCGCTTGAGCTTAAATGTGAGTTTAAGCCTAGATAAATGACATCTTCAATGACAGAACCCGGCTTACAGATTGTCTGGCAAAATCTCATAACAATGTTCTACTTTTGTACTTTCAGAGATTTACAAACTTATTGACTAATTCACAAAAACCCATACTATCCCAAATAATCCCATTATGGAGAGTATATTGAAAAATTTTAAATATAGAGGTTTTTTAGACAAAAATGTTTTTATCAAGTTTCGAAAACAAAATAGACAAGAAAGGACGTGTGTCAGTGCCAGCTACTTTTAGATCTTATCTAAATTCAATGGGTTACAATGGTTTTATTAGTTATCCATCATTCAATCACACAGCACTAGAAGCTTGTTCTCAAGATAGAATTGAAAAACTTTCTCAAACTATAGACTCATTAAATCCTTTTGAAGAAAAAAGAGATTTCTTTGCTACTTCAGTTTTATCTGAAAGCGAAAATTTACAATTTGATACTGAAGGTAGAGTATCTTTATCTGAAAAATTACTAAATCACGCAAAAATTAAAAATAATATTTTATTTGTTGGCCTAGGAAAAACATTTCAAATTTGGGAACCAAATAATTTTGAAAAGTTTAAAGTCGTTGCAAGAAAAAAAGCATTTCAAAATAGATCTAATTTAAAATGGGAAAACAAACAAAAGGGAGAAATATAATGAGCATAAATATTGGTGGTGGAGAAGTAAAAGAATTAAAACCAAGAATTTTAGTTTTAGGAGTGGGTGGAGCAGGTGGTAACGCCATAAATGCAATGATTAACTCAGGAATGGAAGGAGTTGAATTTGTTGCAGTTAATACAGATGCTCAAGATTTAAAAATGAGCAAAGCTGATGCTAAAATTCAAATTGGCATGAATTTAACAAAAGGGTTAGGAGCAGGTGCAAAAAATGACATTGGTCAAGCTGCTGCAGACGAGTCTTTGAATGAAATCATAAATTATATTCAAGGTGCAAATATGGTTTTTATTACTTCTGGTATGGGAGGTGGCACAGGAACTGGTGCATCTCACGTAATAGCTAAGGCAGCTAGAGAGCTAAATATTTTAACTGTTGGAGTAACAACTTTACCTTTTTCTTACGAGGGTCCAAAAAGAATGAAAAGAGCACTTCAAGGTTTAGAAGAATTTAAAAAACATTTAGACACAGTTATAGTAGTTCCTAATCAAAATCTTTTTAAAATCGCTAGTGAGACTACTACTTTTGAAGAGTCATTCAATTTATCTAATAATGTTTTAAAGCACGGTGTACAAAGTGTGACTGACTTAATGGTTAGACCAGGTATGATAAATTTAGATTTTGCTGATGTAGAAACTGTAATGAGCTCAATGGGCAAGGCTATGATGGGCACTGGTGAGGCTGAAGGTGAAAATAGAGCTATGGCCGCAACTGATATGGCATTAAACAATCCTTTAATTGATGAATATTCTCTTCAAGGCGCTAAAGGTCTATTAATAAATATTACTGGTGGAAGTGATCTAACATTGTTCGAGGTAGATCAATCGGTAAACAAAATAAGAGCAGAGGTTGATCCAGAAGCGGAGCTTATTTTTGGTGCGATTAAAGATGAAAATATGACAGGAAAAATTCGAGTATCTATTGTTGCAACTGCATTGGATGGTCACAAAGTTGAAAACAATTTGGTTTTAAATATGGTATCACGAATTCAAAATAGAAATACCGGGCACTCTGAAAATTTGTTTTCTCATAAAACTAGAATAGATAGTAATACTTTGGGTGCAATCGATGGGGCAACAGCTTTAAAGCTTGATGAAAGTTTCGAAATTAAAGAAGAAGAACAGAACAATGTCTTTAATGATGATATTAAAAATTCAATTAATACCCAGGCGGAAAACACAATTACAGAAAATAACTTCAACGAAATTCCAACAGGTGTTTCAATTGAAAGCGCCTCTTACATGGAAAATAGTAATCTAAAAGATAAAGATAATGAAGAAAATACAACAAATTACAAAATTAGTCATGAAGAAGAATATACTCCAAAATTATTTTCTGATGAAAACAACTATGAGCCCGAAGAAATAAACAAGGAAAATATTGAACATGAAAAAAATGAAACAGATGAATTATTTGACCAAGATCTAGGTGAAGATTTTGAAATTCCTGCATTTTTAAGAAAACAAAAGTTTTGATGAAAAAATCTTTAAGCAATGAACAATCATACACCACCACTGGAACTCTCCCATTTTCCAGTGATGTTGAATGAGGTTTTACAAATAACTTCACCATTTAACGGAGGAAAGTATATTGACTGTACATTTGGTGGTGGAGGTTACTCTAAAGAAATTCTCAAAATTCCAAAAACTACAATAACAGCAATAGATAGAGACAATACTATTAAGTCATTAGCAGAAAAATTTGAAAAAAAATTTCCAGAAAGATTTAAATTTTATCAAATAAAATTTAGTCAAATTGATACTTTATCAAACGACAAAGTAGATGCAGTAATTTTCGATTTAGGCTTATCTTCAATTCAATTAAATGATCTTGAAAGAGGTTTTTCTTTTAAATCAAATAAAAAATTAGATATGGCAATGGGACTAAATAAATTTTCAGCCTTAGACGTAATAAATAATTTAAGTGAAGCAAATTTAAAATCAATTATAAAACTTTTAGGTGACGAAGAAGACGCTTCGAAAATTGCGAAAAATATTGTTAAGCTAAGGCAAATTAAAAAAATAACTAGAACAGACGAATTAGTAAAAATAATTGAGCAAAGTAAAAAGAAAATTTTTTCAAAAAAAATTAATCCTTGTACCAAAACATTTCAGGCTCTTAGAATATTTGTGAATAAAGAAATTAGCGAATTAGTTGATGGAATTATCAAAGCAACTAAAAAATTAAAACCTGGAGGGAAAATCTTAGTAATAACATTTCACTCTTTAGAAGATAAAATCGTAAAATTTTTTTTCAATAATTACTCTAAAAATAAGTCTAGACCTTCAAGATATTTTCCAGAAAATAAAATTGAAGGAAAAAATCTATTTGAGGTGTATAAAAATAAAGTATTAAGACCCTCAAAGAAAGAAGTAGATCAAAATAATAGATCCAGATCTGCAAAATTAAGATTTGCAGTCAGGAGCAACTCTAATTTTCAATATCCACAAGATTTAATAAATAAATTTAAAACTTATTTAGATTTAGAAGCAACAAATGTATAATTCAAAATTTATTATTTCATTATCAATATTTATTTTTTTTTTAATAATAACTTCAATTGTAAAAAATCAATCAAGAATATTAGAAAAAAAGATTATAGGACTGAAAAGTTCTGTTCTATCAAAAGAAAATAATTTAAGTGAAACACAATTAGAATTTTCTTATTTAACTTCCCCGCGTGAAATTGAAAAAAAAATGGATAAAAAAGATTTAAAAAAGTTCCAGCCAATAAAACACTCAAAAATATTCAATGACATAAATGATTTTATTAATGTAGAAAATAAATTATCAAATCTTAGCAATACTGATGAAAAAAAAACTAGTAAAAAATAAATTAACAAATCAAAGAAGTTTTTATTTTGACGATTATTTGGAAACAAATAAAAAATCAAAAATATCGAAAAAAAACAATAATTTTGAAGATAGAATTTATCTACTTTTTTTTTTCTTTTTCTCTTTAATAACCATTTTCTCATTTAAAATAACTCATGTATCGTTAGACTCGAAAGTACTAGGCCTGCACAATCCTAGTTCCAAATTCTCTTTATATAGAAGAGATATAGTTGATAGAAATGGTGTGCTAATCTCTAGAAGTATAAATGCCTATCATGCTGCAGTAGATCCAAAATTAGTGAATGATAAAAAAAACTTTTTGATAAAACTTAGGTTGATTTTTCCTAATCTCCCAGTTGATGAAGTAAGACAAAAACTTAATGGAAAGAAATATTTTCGTATAAAGACAAGAATTACTCAAAATGAAAAACAAAAACTTTGGTCTTTAGGGGAAAAAGCTATTAAATTTGAACCTTTTCAAGCAAGAATGTACACTCATGGAGATTTATTTAGCCACATTATTGGTCAAGTTGATTATGATAATTTTGGAATTTCAGGAGTTGAAAAATATTTTGATAAGGAACTTAAAAATAAAAAATTAATAGAAAACCCTCTAGAATTAACTTTAGATAGTAATATTCAATATGTAATTAATAAAGAACTTAACGAGGCCATCGAAACCTTCAATGCCACTGGAGGAGCAGCTTTATTAATGAACGTGAATAATGGTGATATAATATCTTTAGTTTCCCTACCTAATTTTAATATAAATCAACGAGCAACTATTAAAGATAAAAAATATATCAATAAAATTACAAAAGGAGTTTATGAGCTGGGTTCAATTTTTAAAACCTTTACTATTGCACTAGCTCTTGAAAACAATATCGTTAAAAAAGATACTGTTATTAGAAATATTCCTAAAAAATTTAAATGCTCTATTCATGAAATTACAGACATGAAAGAGCACCCGATCAATCTTTCTACAGAGGAAATTTTAGTAAGATCCTCAAATGTTGGATCAGTTATTCTTGCAAAAAAAATAGGCGAGAATATTTTTAAAGAATTTATTGAAAAAACTAATTTAACAAAAAGTCCAGAAATCGAGCTTGAAGAAGTTGGAACTCCTCACAAATTAAAATGGGATAAATGTAAAATTGAGACAATTTCATTTGGACATGGAATAACTACCACTCCTCTACAGGCTACATCATTATATGCTGGTATTAGTAACGGGGGAAACTTAATAACTCCAAGTTTAATAAAAAAGAGAGATAAAAGTGATACAAAAAAAATAATATCAAGTAAAACAAGTAAAGAAATAACAAGTATTTTAAGAAAAGTTGTAAGCAGTGAAAATGGAACAGCAAGCTTGGCTGATAAAGATGGATACTATGTTGGGGGAAAAACAGGAACCGCAGAAAGTTATGGAAATAACAAACATAGGATTAATTCATTTATTTCTGTATTCCCTACAATCAAACCAAATTACTCATTATTTGTAATGCTGGAGAATCCAAAGCTGAATAAAGATAAAATATATGATTATCGCGGTGTTAAAACTAAAGCACCATATAACACCTCTGGTTGGAATTCTGTTTATGTGGCTGGCAAAATAATAGAAAAAATTGGACCAATTTTAGCCATAAATAATGAAGATTTTTTAAACCAGTATGTTGTTGAAAAATTTAATTAAAAATATTCCTTCAAATAAAAATAATATTCCAATCGCTGGAATCGCATCCAACAGTATCGATGTAAGAAAAAACTACATTTTTTTTGCTATTAAAGGAAAAAAGGAAAATGGTGAAAAATATATAAAGGATGCGATTACTAAAGGAGCATCAATTATTGTATGTTCAAAAAAATGCAAATTCAAAGATAGAAATATTCTTGTAATAAAAAAAAATAATATAAGAAATTTTCTGAGTAAAACTGTTTCAAAATTTTATAAGTTAAAACCAAAAAATATTATTGCTGTTACTGGTACAAATGGAAAAACATCAGTAGCTGACATGTTTTATCAATTGTTAAAGTTAAACAGCTTTTCTGTTGCTTCCATCGGAACTTTGGGAATCAAATACAACAATAAAATTTTAAAAACTAAACTAACTTCTCCTGACACAATATCGTTGCATAAAAACCTAAATTTTTTAAAAAAAAAAAAAATTGATAATGTAATAATTGAAGCCTCAAGTCATGGTTTGGATCAACAAAGACTCCATCACATTACTTTTAAATCAGGGATTTTAACCAACTTTAGCCAGGACCATTTAGATTATCATCAAAATATGAAAGCCTATTTAAATGCTAAGATGATTTTATTCAGAAAAATTCTAAAAGAAAGATCATCGATAATATCAGATAAAGATATTGCACAATTCAAAATTTTAAAAAAAATTTCTAATCAAAGAGGTTTAAAAATATTAAGTATACATAATGAGTTTTTAAAAGTTCGTAATTATTTACCTTCTTTCCCAGATTTTAAAGCTAAGAATTTAGCAATGGCAATTTTGGCTGCAAAAATTTGCGGTTTAAAAGATCATTTGATTTACAATAAAATTAAAAAGATTAGAGATGTTAACGGAAGACTTGAGCTAGTAAGAAAACTTCCTAATAAAGCAAAAGTATTTATAGATTACGCACATACTCCAGATGCTTTAACTAAAACATTAGAGTTTTTAAAAAATGAATACAAAAAAAATATCTCAATAGTTTTTGGTTGCGGAGGAGATAGAGATAAAAAGAAAAGACCATTAATGGCTAAGATAGCAAATCAGCATTGTAGAAAAATATACGTTACAGATGACAACCCAAGAAATGAAGATCCAAAAAAAATAAGGAAAGAAATTTTAAAATATATTTCTTCAAGAAAAAGATTCGATATTTCTAGCAGGTCTAAAGCCATAAAAAAATCAATTGAAACAGCAAGTCCTGGTGAAATTATATTAGTAGCTGGCAAAGGTCATGAAGAAAGTCAAATTTATAAAAATAAAATATATAAAATTTCAGATAAAAAAATTATTAAAAAGATAATTATTAGATCGCGTAAATTGTCTGATAAAAAAATAGATATTTTAGAAAATAATTTAATATTACAAAAAATTATAGGTAGATCAAAATTTTATTTTAATGGATTATCGACTGACACAAGATCGATTAATAAAGATAATTTATTTTTAGCAATTAGAGGAAAAAAAAATAACGGAAATAATTTTATAAATTATGCTTTAAAAAAAGGAGCAAGTTGTGTTGTTTCTGATTCACTAAAAAAAAATGGAAAAAAAATAATAAAAGTTAAAAATTCAATTACTTTTTTAAATTCTTTTGCAAAATTTAAGCGCAAAAATTCTGCAGCAAATATAATAGCTATTACTGGCAGTGCTGGAAAAACCTCACTAAAGAATTTACTTGGTCAACTTTTACAAAAATTTGGTAAAACTTATTTTTCACCTAAATCATTTAATAATTATTTAGGAGTTCCAATTAGTTTATCAAATTTAAAATCATACGATAAATTTGGAGTTTTCGAAGTAGGGATGAGCAAGGCTGGAGAAATTAAAAATTTAACTAAGTTAATAAAACCACATATTGGTATAATTACTAATATCGGTGAGGCACATCTAGAAAACTTTAAAAACATGAAAGGAATAGCCAAAGCTAAATCTGAAATAATAGAAAATATTCAAAGCGGAGGAACAATTATATTAAATAGAGATGATAAATTTTTTAGTGATTTAAGTAAAAAAGCTAAATTAAATAATCTAAAAATAATTACGTTTGGTAAACACAAAAGTTCCAATATTTTACTAAAAAAAATTATTAAAAAGGATCAAAAAATTAAAATTAACGTCAAAATTTATAATCGTTCAATGAATTTTGATCTAGGAGATGTTAACATCCATAATGTACTCGCAACTTTAGCTGTCCTAGATGATCTAAAATTAAACTTAAAAAGAATTAAATCAGTATTAAAAAATTTAACACCATCAATCGGTAGAGGAAAAAAATACGAAATCTCTAGATACAATAAAAGGTTTAAATTTATTGATGAAAGTTATAACGCTAACCCACTGTCAGTAAAAAATGCAATTTTAAAACTAAACTCTGTAAAAAAAGAAAAATTTAAAAAGTATCTGGTATTAGGTGATATGCTCGAATTAGGCGTAAAAACTAAAAAATATCATGAGGAAATTTCTAGAGTTATTAACAGCTCAGATATTGATAAAGTATTCGTTAAAGGAAAACTAACTATATTCACTTATAAGCATTTAGATAAAAATAAAAGAGGGAATATTTTACAAAATATGGAAGATATAGATCTCAATTTAAAAGGCCTAATTTCTAATAATGATTATTTAATGATCAAAGGATCTAATGCCACTGGTTTAAATGATTTTAGTAAAAGAATTATAAGAGGTGTTAATGCTATTTAGCTTTTTAACATCTTTAATTGACCAGTATTCATTTTTAAACGTATTTAAATATCTTACATTTAGAACCGGATTATCTGTTGTTACATCTTTAGTAGTAGTTTTTTTGATTGGAGGACCGCTTATAAAATTATTTTCAGAAAAAATGATTGCTGGCCCTATTAGACAGGATGGTCCTATAGATCACATTATAAAAAAATCTGGGACACCAACGATGGGTGGAGTGATTATTATAATTGGAATAATCTTTGGTACAATTTTATGGGCTGACTTAAAGAATATTTATATTTGGACTCTTTTATTTGTTTCTTTATCTTTAGGAGGTTTAGGATTTTTAGACGACGCATTAAAAATAAAACATAAGAATTCTAGAGGTTTAAAATCAAGCTATAAATTTTTTGGCCAAGTAATTATAGGCGTCCTAACTCTAATAATTTTAATTAAATTTTCTAATCACGAATATTTGTATAATCTTTATTTTCCATTTTTTAAAAATTTAATTTGGAATATGGGTTTATTTTTTATTCCATTTGGTTTATTTGTGATAATTGGCTCATCTAACGCAGTAAATTTAACAGATGGTTTAGACGGGCTAGCAACTGTACCAGTAATGTTAGTTGCGCTCTCATTTACTTTAATTTCATATGTGGTTGGTAATACTATTTTTTCTGAATATTTACAGATCCAATATATTCCTGATGTTGGTGAATTATCTATTTTTTGTGGCTCAATCGTAGGCGCTTGTTTAGGCTTTTTGTGGTATAACGCTCCACCAGCAAAAATTTTTATGGGTGATACTGGTTCACTATCGTTGGGTGGTTCATTGGCAGCTGTTGCAATTGTTGTAAAACACGAAATAGTTTTAGCTATAATAGGTGGATTATTTGTCTTAGAAACAATCTCAGTAATTATTCAGGTGCTATCATTTAAATTAACAGGAAAACGAATTTTTAAAATGGCCCCTATACATCACCACTTTGAAAAAAAAGGGTGGGCCGAGTCTACAATTGTGATTAGATTTTGGATTATTGCCATTATTTTAGCATTAATAGGATTAGCAACATTAAAATTAAGATAAAATGTTTAAAATTCCAAAACTCAAAGAACACTCGTTCCTTGTATATGGTCTCGGATTAAGCGGTTGTTCCGTAGTTAGATTTTTCAAGAAAAAAAACTTTTTAAATTTTAAAATTTTTGATGATAAGCATAAAAATCTTTTTAGACAGTACAGAACTAAAAATTTAAATAAAACATTAGAGCAAGTAGACTATATTGTATTATCGCCAGGAATTAGCTTAAGTAAAAATAAAAATCTAAGTAAATATAAACATAAAATTATTACTGACATAGATTTATTTTATCTTACTAATGATAACTTTAAAAGCATTGTTGTAACTGGAACGAATGGAAAATCTACCACATGTAAATTATTAGAGCATCTTTTAAAAAAAAATAACTTCAAGTGTTTTCTTGGAGGAAATATCGGCAATCCTATCTTAAGTATTAATAATAAAAGATTAAATGGTAATAGTTTTGTAATAATAGAGGCTTCTTCTTTTCAGCTATTTTATTCTAAATTTGTTCGTCCTGATTATGCTTTTTTTTTAAATTTTTCTAATGACCACCTAGACTGGCATGGCAATATGAATGCATATTTAAATGCAAAGCTTAAAATTTTTCAAGATCAGGATAAATATCAGTATGCATTAGTTAATAAAAATTTGAAAATAATTTTCAAGAAAAAAAAATTTCTAAGCAAGCAAATTAATCCAGAATTAAAAAAATATAATAAAATTAAATTAAAAATAAAAAATAAATACTTATCCTCAAGTTCTAATGATGAAAATATGAGCTTTGTTTTTGAATTTTCTAAAATAATTAAAATTAGTGAAAAATCTTTTATTAAATCAATTCAATCATTTAAAGGCTTGGAGCATAGATTTGAAATTTTTATGAAAAAGAAAAATGTTACTTTTATCAATGATTCTAAGGCAACCACTTTCAAATCAGCTATTTCAGCGATCTCAAGTTTAAAAAATATTTTTTGGATACTGGGAGGTCTTCCAAAAAAGGGGGATAAAATCAATTTATTCAAATACAAAAAAAATATTATTAAGTGTTATATAATTGGAAAAAAAACAAATTTTTTTAAAAAATATATTAAAGGAAAAATTCCTTTTTCAGTTTCCCAAACCTTAGAAAGGGCAATAAATCAAATATTTAAAGAATATAAATCATATAAAATAACTAACCCTATTATTTTACTGAGTCCAGCAGCAGCATCCTTTGATCAATTTAAAAATTTTGAGATGAGAGGAATTAAATTCAAAAAATTATGTAAAAAATATGCAACAAAATTCATTTAAATTTTACATACTTAATTATTGGAGAAGTATTGATAAAAAAATCTTATTTTGTTTTTTTGTTCTATTTTTTTTAGGTTTATTTTTTTCATTTTCATCAACATCTTCACTAGCAGGTGAAAGATTGAATAAAGATTACTATTTCTTTTTTATAAAACATTTTATTTTTACAATTTTAGCAATAACAATTATGTTAATTATTTCACTGGTAAAAACAGAATTATTAATTAAACTCGTTTTACCTATTTTTATTATTTCATTTATTTTTCTAGCAATGGTTCCAATAGTTGGAATAGAAGTAAAAGGTGCTAAGCGTTGGATAGATTTATATTTTTTTAATTTACAGCCAATTGAAATATTAAAACCATTTTTTATTTTAATGACAGTAAAAATACTTACTTATAAAAATTATGAAAATGCACATGCAAAATATTTCTTAAGCTTCATCTTATTGTGTTCTATAATCATATTGTTGATTGACCAACCTGATTTAGGACAATCAATACTTTTAATTGGAAGCTGGATTGCAACAGTTTTTGTTTCCGGAGTAAGTCTAATTTATATTGGTGTTTTTTTTTCAATATTTTTAATATCATTTAGTTCATTATTATTCTTCTTTCCAGAAAAGTTTGGGTATATTACAAATCGTTTAATTTCATTTTTTGACCCCAACCAAGGAGATAAATTTCAGTCCTCTTCAGCATTAGATGCAATTAAATTAGGAGGTTTAACTGGTCAAGGAATGGGTGAGGGTATTTTAAAAGATAGTGTTCCAGAAGCGCATACAGATTATGTGATTGCGGTTATCTCAGAAGAGTTTGGATCTTTGGTTTCAATAATGATTATATTAGTTTTTTTATACATATCTTTTAGAATAATTAAGAATTGTTTTAACCAAGACAATCAATTTATAAGAATATCATTAAGTGGTTTAGCATCTTTATTAATATTTCAAACATTTATTCATGCAGGAGTAAACACTGATTTACTACCAACAACTGGAATGACTTTACCCTTTTTAAGCTATGGAGGATCTTCTTTAATTGGTAGTTCGGTTTTGGCTGGATTAGTTTTAAATTATACTAAGAATAAAACATATTTATATGACTAAAATAAAGATAGTGATCGCGTCGGGCGGCACCGGCGGCCATATTTTCCCCGCTCTAGGTTTGGCAAATAATTTAATCAAAAATAACTTCGATATAACACTTACTACCGACGCAAGAGGTTTAAAATATCTTACAAACAATAAAGATATAAATTTTGTAAAAATACCTTCATCACCTTTAATTAAAAAAAATCTTTTTACATTAATAAAGTCAGTATTGATAATTTGCTACTCAATAGTAAGATCAATTTTTTTATTATCCTTTAATAGGCCTAATCTTGTTCTAGGTATGGGTGGATATTCTTCTTTTCCTATTTGTATTGCAGCGGCAATTTTAAAAATTAAAATTATTATTTATGAAAATAACCTAGTGGTAGGTAAAGCTAATAAATATTTGTTAAGCTTTGCTGAAAAAGTTTTTGTTTCATATAAAGATCTTGAAGGAATAACAAAAAAGAATAAGAAAAAAATAATAGAAGTCGGCAATATTATAAGAGAAGAAATAATTAATTTTAACAATTATAAAGACTTAAAAAATAAGTATGACAATATTAATCTGCTCGTTCTTGGAGGAAGCCAAGGTGCAAAAGTTTTTGCTGAAAAGCTTCCTCACGTATTGAAAAAAATAAAGAATAGCGGAATATTTTTAAAAGTATTTCAACAGTGTCAATCAAATCAAAAAGAAGAGCTATCTAATTTTTATGACAAAGAAAATATAAAATTTGAATTATTCAATTTCACAAATAAAATAACTGAATATTATTCTAAAACTAATCTGGTAATTACAAGATCTGGAGCATCTGCTTTAGGAGAATTAATAAATGTTAACATTCCATTTATTGCTATTCCTCTTCCATCTTCCGCTGATAATCATCAGCACAAGAATGCAAAATACTATGAAAAAAAAGGATTATGTTTTTTTTTAGAGGAAAAAAATATTCCAAATCAATTATACGAGCTAATTCAATCAAATTTTAAGGATAAAACTAAAATTTTTAGAATTATTTCGAATCAAAGACAATATTCTGACAAAGATGTTTTTAATGAATTAAGAATTAATATAAAAAAAATTATTAATGAAAAAAATTAATTTAGGTCAAAAAGATATAATCCACTTTGTTGGTATTGGCGGAATCGGAATGAGTGGTCTTGCTCAAATAATGAAAAATATGGGATTTAGAGTTCAAGGTAGCGATCAAAGTAAAAATAGAAATACAATCTCATGTTCTAAAAATGGTGTAAAAATATTTATAGGACATTCAATGAATAATGTGAAAGGTGTTACTATTTTGGTAAGATCTAGTGCAATAAAAAATAATAATATTGAAGTCAAGTTTGCAAAAAAAAATAAAATTCCAATCTATAGTAGAGCTGAGGTTTTGGCAGATGTTGTATCTCTAAAAAAAAATATAATTGTCACTGGTTCTCATGGAAAAACTACTACAACATCTTTAATAGCAAAAATATTAATCGATCAAAAATTAGATCCAACTATTATAAATGGCGGAGTAATAAATTCTTTTAAAAGTAATGCCAAACTTGGTAGAGGCAAATGGGCAATCCTTGAAGCCGACGAGTCAGATGGAAGTTTTTTAAAACTTCCAATTAACTATTCAATTGTAACAAATATCGATATAGAACATTTAGATTATTATAAGAGTTATAAAAATTTAGAAAAGTCCTTCATAGAGTTTATTAATAAAACTCCCCCTACGGGTAAATCAATAATTTGTATAGACAACAATAATATTAAAAAGATTATGAAAAAAATTAAAAATAAAAATATTATTACATATGGAGAAAATAAACTGGCAGACTATAGAATATCAAAAATTAGATATAATTTTGAAAGTACAAATTTTGATTTAAGTTTTAAAGATAAAAATAAAAAAATAAGAATGATTAGAAATATAAATGTAAAATTATTAGGAAAACATAATGTGCTTAATGCAGCTGCAGCGTTTACAGTTTGTGTAGATCTTGGCGTGAGTCAAAATGTCGTTAAAAAATCTCTTAAAAATTTTACAGGTGTACAAAGAAGAATGACAAAAATATTTTCAAAAAATCGAAATGATTTTTATGATGACTACGCTCATCATCCTACAGAAATAAGATCTATTTTAGATGGTGTAAGAAATGTAAATCCTGATAGAAAAATTATTAGTATTTTCGAGCCACATAGATACTCAAGAGCAATTACATTAAAACACGAATTTTCAAAATGTTTTAAAAAATCTAATTTAGTTATTATTTGTCCAATTTATGCCGCTGGTGAAAAGAAAAATTTAAATTTTAACATGATAAAATTTGCAGATTTAATTTCAAAACAATCAAATACACAGGTTGTAATTGCAAAAAGCGAGAGAGACGTAAGCCTTTTTTTAAAAAAAAATCTTGTTAATGATGAAATAATAATTGGTATGGGAGCTGGTTTAATTTCAAAATGGATTATGGGTCTTAAATATTCTTTATGAACGTTTTAAATAATTTTTCAAAAAAATTTGGTGAAAATTTAACTCAAAACATAAAATTAGCTAATTATAGCTGGTTTAATTTAGGAGGTAATGCGAAGTATTTTTTTAAACCAAAGGATAAATCACAATTATTAGAATTCTTAAAAGAAGTAAAAAAAAATAATATAAAAACTGTATTTTTAGGGGCCGGATCAAATATTTTGTTTAGAGACAAAGGCTTTAAGGGAGCTGTAATAAAATTAGGAAAAAATTTTTCCTATTTAAAATTAATTGATAAAAATATCTTAGAAGTTGGAGCAGCTACTTTGGATCGCAAAGTGGCTGATTTTGCTAAAGAGAACTGTCTTTCTAATTTTGAATTTTTATCGTGTATTCCTGGTTCTATAGGCGGGGCAATAACTATGAATAGCGGTTGTTACAATAATGATATTTCAAAAATTTTGATATCTATTAAAGCTATAGATACAAATAAATTTAGAGAAATCGAAATAAAAAAAGAAGATATAGATTTTATTTATAGAGGGAATAATTTATCAAATGATTTAATTATTATTTCAGCAAAGTTTAAAGGAAAACTTGATAAGAAAGAAGATATAGCAAAAAGACAATCTAATTATATTGACAGAAAAAAACTATCTCAGCCCAGTCAAATAAAAACTTGCGGGAGTACTTTTAAAAATATTAGTGAAGAAAAAAAGGCATGGATGTTGATTAAGGAAGCTGGATGTGAAAAATTTGAGGAGGGAGAAGCAATCATTTCTGAGAAACATTGTAATTTTTTTGTTAATAAAGGAAAAGCAAAATCATCTGATATTGAAAATTTAATTCAAAAAGTAAAAAAAAGAGTTTATGAAAAAACAAAGATTAATCTAGAACTAGAAATAAAAATTATTGGTGAGTAGAAAAAAATTTAAATATATTGCAGTTGTTTATGGAGGCACATCCGGTGAAAGAGCTGTGAGTTTAGAAAGTGGTAGAGCTTGTATAAAAGCTTTAAAAAAAAGGAGATACAAAGTCATTCCTTTTGATCCAAAAATAAAAAATTTAAATTTACTAAGTAAAAAAAAAATTGATGCAATCTTTAACGCTTTACACGGTAAAGATGGTGAGGATGGAGTTGCACAAAGTTATTTTGAGTATTTAAGAATCCCATACACACATTCAGGAGTCATTAGTTCTTTCAATGCTATGAATAAATTAATTTCAAAAAAAATATTTACAAAAAACAAAATTAAAACACCTAATTATTTTTCAATAAACAAACATTACAAAGTTACCTCTTTAGATTATGAAATAAAAAAAAATAAAATTAATTATCCGATTATTGTAAAACCTACAAATGAAGGTTCAAGTTTGGGAGTTAAATTATGTCCAAATAAAAAGTCTTTATTAAGTTCTATTAAAAGTTTGATAAAAAAATATGATGATTTAATGATCGAACAATATATTGGTGGTCAAGAAATTCAAGTAGCAACGATAAATGGAAATCCATATGGTGCAATTGAACTTATACCAAAACGATCTTTTTATGATTACAAAGCAAAATATACTAAAACTGCTAAAACAAAACATATAATGCCCGCAAATCTTTCTTTAAAAAAATATAAAGAAGTTTTGAAAATAGCAAAAAAAACTCATAACGTTTTTAAATGTAGAGGAGTTACAAGAGCAGATTTTAAATTCCACAAGGACAAATTTTATCTTTTAGAAATTAACACACAACCTGGAATGACCAATCTTTCACTGGTTCCTGAGATTGCAAGTTATAGAGGCCTTAACTTTGAGGGTCTAGTTGAAAAGATTCTATTAGATGCAAGTATTAACAAATGACTAGAAGATTGTTCTTTGGTAGCATATTGTTGATTTTATTATCAACTTTTGTTTTTCAAAATAAGATAATTTCAGACAGGTTCATTGTTAAAGAAATAATAATTAAAAATAATCAAATCTTGAACGATCAAAGTATAATTGAGGATCTTTACTTTTTATACAATAAAAATATTTTTTTTTTAAATTCTTATGACATAAAAAAAAAACTGAATAAGAAAAGTTCAATTAAAAGCTTAGAAATAAAAAAAATTTATCCTAATAAAATTATAATTAAAATTTTTGAGAAAGAACCAATGGCAATTTTAATTAATAACGATAGTAAATTTTTCTTAGGGAAAAAATTTGATATTATTGAATATAAAAAAATAGAAAAATATAAAAATTTACCAGTTATTTATGGAGATAAAAAAAATTATAAAGAATTATTTCAAAATCTTAAAAATATTAATTTTCCAACAAATTTAATTGCTAAATATTTTCTTTTTGACTCTAATAGGTGGAATCTTGAATTAATTGATCAAAAATTAATCAAATTACCACCAAATGATTATAAGAAAAGTTTAAAAAATTTCTTAATAATTAAAGAAAGTATAAATTTTGATAAATATAAAATATTTGATTATAGATTAAAAAATCAACTTATTTTAAAATAAATCTAATGAAAAATAATTTGATAAAGCTTTTCATCATTGTTGAGAAAAAACAAATTTCACTTGTAGCTAGCAATATAGATGAACAAAATAATTTAGAAATTCAAGAAAAAGTAATTATACCAATTATAGAAAATAATAAAAGTTTTGTTCTTAATTTGGATAAAAATTATGAGCAGATTAATAAAAATATTTTACTAATAGAAGAAAAATTAAAATTCACATTTAAAGATTTAATTTTAATTTTAGATAGTAATGATTTTTCTTTTTTAAATTTTACTGGATTTAAAAAATTAAACGGAACTCAAATTTCAAAAGAAAATATTACTTATATATTAAATTCACTAAAATTTAATGTAGAAGAGGTTGAAAAAAATAAAAAAATTATACATATGTTCAATTCAAATTATACTTTAGATAAAAAAAAAATTGATAATCTCCCTATTGGATTATTTGGAGATTTTTATTCTCACGAATTAACATTCTGTTTAATAAATAAAAATGATTATAAGAATGTAGAAAATATTTTCAAAAGATGTAACTTAAAAATAAATAAAATTTTATTGAATAGTTTTATTAAAAGCTCGTTAATACTTAATGAAAATCCATCAATTAATACTTTTATTCATATTGAAATTGATGAAGATAATTCAAAAGTTTTATCTATTGAAAACGATACTATAAAGAGTGAACAAAAATTTAATTTTGGATCTAATATGATTTTAAAAGATATATCTAAGATAACCGCTTTAGATTTAGATATAAGTAAAAAGTTTATTGATAATAATAAATTTTCAAAAAACCTTGAAGACAGCGCACTAATAGATGAAAATTATTTTAATAATTCAAAATATAGAAAAATTAAAAAAAAATTAATTTTTGATGTGGCAGAAGCTAGAATTAAGGAATTAGGTGAATTATTTTATTACAAAAATGTTAATTTTGAAAAATCAATCAATAAAGTGAAAGTAATTTTTTTAGAAATTGCAGACAAAAATCATCTTAAATGTTTTGAAGAAATTTATATTGATTGTTATGCCTTTAATGGAAATTTTAAGGTAAAAATATTTGCAAAACCTGATGACTCAGATGTTTTAGATGTTGCTAATAATATTGTCCAATTTGGTTGGAAAAATGAAGCTATTCCGGTAACAAAATCTCAAAAATCGATTTTTAGCAGAATATTAAAGGAAATATTTCAATAATTATTGTTATTTTTTGAAACATTAGTTGTTTTAGTAGTGATCCCATTTAATTGTATAAAACTAAGATGTTTTCAGAGCTACAAAATACCCTATCAGAAACAGTATCTTTTGAAGGAATAGGACTACATTCTGGAAAAAAGTCAAAAATAACAATTATTCCCACTTATGAAAATCAAGGTGTAATTTTTAAAAGAGTAGACGTTGATCACAATAATTACATTAAAGCTAACTATAAAAATGTAGTTTCAGCTCAATTATGCACCACTCTTAAAAATGAAAATGGATTAAAAGTTTCGACAGTTGAGCATTTGTTAGCGGCACTTTATATATCTGGCATTGATAATGTAATAGTTGAAATTGATAACGAGGAAGTACCGATAATGGATGGTTCAGCAAAAGTATTTATTGATAAATTTAAAACAATTAAAGTTAAAAGCTTAAATTCAAAAAGAAAATACATGAGAATTCTTAATAAAGTTGAGTTAGTTGATGGAAAAAGGAAAATATCTATTGAGCCAAACAATTCATTTGAAGTTGATTTTCAACTTAAATATGAAAATAAAATTATAGGTAATCAGAAAAATTCAATTAATTTTGAAAATGATGACTTAAAAGAAATAATCGAGTCCAGAACATTTTGTCTCTTCGAAGATATTCAAAAAATAAAAAAAATTGGACTAGCAAAAGGTGGCTCCCTAGACAACGCAGTTGTTGTAGATAATGATAAAGTTTTAAACAAAAATGGTTTAAGAAATAACAATGAATTTGTAAATCACAAAATTTTAGATATAGCAGGTGACTTTCTGCTTTCAGGCCATAGAGTACTTGGAAAGATAAAATGCTATCAGGGAGGTCATGAATTAACAAATCTATTTTTAAGAAAACTAATTTCAAAAAAATTAAATTATTCAATCCTTAATACAGATATTAAGACTTCAAGAAAAAAAATTGATCAATTTGACCCAATAAAACTAGCTGCTAACGCATAACCGTATATTATTAATTATACAAATTTTATATTAATCTGCTATTAATCTTATAATGAAGTTCAGATTAATATTGATTTTAAGTTTTGTAATGTTGATCTTCTCTTGTTCAAAAAACGATCAACTATACAAACCATCACCTAAAATAGATCCTTACACAACATATAAAGACGGCCTTAGAGCCTTCAAAGAGAATCAGTATTTTTTTGCGAGTAAACAATTTGCTAAAGCAGAAATTAATTTTTCCTCACCGGTTGAAGCTGGTAAAGCAGCTATCATGAGTGCATTTTCTTTATATGCAATTAATTTTTACGATGAAGCAGAAGAAAATTTAAATAGGTACTTAAAAATTTATCCTTCTCATAAATATCAAGTTTATGCTAATTATCTTCTTGCAATTATTTCATATGAACAAATCAGTGACGAAAAGCATGATTTACAACCTCTTCTAGACGCGAATAAAAAAATAGATCTATTTATACAAAAGTATCCAAATACTGAGTATGCAATCGATCTCAATCTCAAAAAGAATTTAATACTAAATCAATTTGCAGCCAAGGAGCTATATACTGCAAAATACTATATTAAAGTTCAAAAATGGGTTCCAGCTATAAATAGATTGAAAATAATTGTTAAAGATTACAACACAACAGTTTTTATAGAGGAAGCTCTACATAGACTTGTAGAAATTCATTATCACATAGGTCTAGAGGAGGAGGCAAAAAAATATGCAAGTGTTTTGGGTTATAATTACAATTCTAGTGAGTGGTTCAACCAGACATACAAACTCTTGAACAAAGATTACAAAATAATAAAAAAAAATGACAAAGAAAATAAAGATTTTTTAGAAAAAATAGTTGATTTAATTAAATTAGATTAATGAATGAAAATAAAGAAATAATTAAAAAATTTAAAAAACTGATTTTAGAAATCAAGAAACATAATAAATATTATTATATTAAAGATAAGCCCAAAATTACTGATGCTAAATTTGATCAAATTAAAATTTCAGCTTTACATTTAGAAAAAAAATACCCTTATTTAAAAAAATACGAAAGTGTAAGCAATATTTTTGGTGCTGAACCTTCAAATAAATTTAAAAAGATCAAACATTTAACCCCAATGTTATCTCTTGCTAATGCTTTTAATAATAAAGATATGGCTGATTTTTTGAAGAAGATAAATAATTTTTTAAATTTAAAAAAAAATTTTGAACTTTATTGCGAACCTAAAATAGATGGAATATCAGCAACTTTAATTTATGAAAATGGAATTTTGATCAGAGGATTATCTAGAGGCGATGGGGAGTCAGGGGAAGATATTTTAGAAAACTTAATAACAATAAGAGATTTACCTAAAAAAATTATTGCAAAAAATGTACCTAAAGTTTTAGAAATAAGATGTGAGATTTATATCGGAAAAAAAGATTTTGCGAAAATGTCTGATAGATTTGCAAATCCCAGAAATGCAGCAGGAGGATCGTTAAGACAAAAAGATCCTAAACAAACATCTAAAGTACCACTAAAATATTTTGCCTATGGTTTTGGTCAAATCTCACCAATGATATTTAAAACACAATCTGATTTTCTTAAATCTATTAATGAATGGAATTTTAAAACTAATCCATTATCAGAAACTATTAATGGCCTTAAACATATAGAAAAAAAATATAGCGAAGTTGAACAAATAAGATCCTCATTAGACTATGATATTGATGGACTAGTTTATAAAGTAAATGAAATTTATTTACAGAAAAGATTAGGTAATACATCAAACTCACCAAGATGGGCAATCGCTTATAAATTTTCATCTGAAAAAGCAATAACAACAATCAAAGACATTGTAATTCAAGTAGGAAGAACAGGCGCAATTACTCCTGTCGCTAAAGTTGAGCCAGTTACGGTTGGAGGCGTTGTAGTTTCTAATGCAACATTACACAACGAGGATGAGATAATTAGAAAAGATATAAGAATTGGCGATACAGTTAATATTCAGAGAGCAGGAGATGTTATTCCTCAGGTAATTTCTGTTGATGTTTCAAGAAGAAATGAAAAAAGTAGGAGATATATATTCCCAACAAAATGTTTATGTGGAGCTGAAACTAAAAAAGAATTTAGTAAAAATACAAAAAAACTTGATGCTGTCAGAAGATGTACTAGAGGATATGCTTGTAATTTTACAGCAAAGGAGAGATTAAAACATCTTGTTTCAAAAGAGGCTTTAAATATTGACGGCTTAGGAAAAAAAGTAATAGAGCAATTTTGGGATTTAAATTTATTAAAAGAACCCTCTGATATATTTAATCTAGATTTTAAAAAGGTTGAGCAACTTGAGGGCTGGGGAAAACTTTCGATAAGTAACATGAAAATAGCCATTAATAAATCACGCTTAATTAATTTGGATAGATTTATTTACTCCTTAGGCATAAGACACATTGGTCAGGAAAATGCAAAAATTATGGCTGGGTTTTTTGGATCAATTGAAAAATTTGAAAAAGTTTTTGTTGATAAAAATAGAAAGAGCATTCTCAAAAGTTTGCAAGATCTAGATGGGATAGGCGAGACACAAATAAATTCTATAGATAGTTTTTTTTCAAATAAAATGAATTTAAAAATTACAAACGATTTAATTAAAGAATTACAAATTAATATCTACAAAACTAATTCAGGTAGTGGCGCATTATCAAACAAAAAGATTATGTTTACTGGTGGTTTTAAAAATATGAGCAGATCAGAGGCAAAAATTATTGCTGAAAATAATGGAGGTAAAGTTTTAGGATCTATTTCAAAAAAGTTAGATTACTTAATTGTTGGAGAATCTAAACCAACAGTAAAAAAAATAAACCAGGCTAAAGATTTAAACATCAAAATTATTTTAGAAAAAGAATGGAATAAGTTACTAAATAGCTGAACAAGCAGTTTTTAAGTCAAATAATTCATTTTTACTCATACCACTTTTTAAATTTTTAAAAACCTTTTTATGATAAGTGTTTAACCAATTTTTTTCTGTTTTATTCAGTAATTTTTTATTAATAAGATCTTTATCAATCGGAGCAACTGTAAGATTGTCAAAAAGTTTTCTTTTTTTTATTTTTTTTACATAAATTAAATTTTCTATTCTTATTCCAAAATTACCTTTTTCATAATAACCAGGTTCATTTGAAACAACCATTCCTTCAATTAAAGGTACTTTATTATTTTTTGATATAGAATGTGGTCCTTCATGGACATTTAAAAAATAGCCAACACCGTGTCCTGTTCCATGAGCATAATCTAGATTAATTTGTTTTAAATATTTTCTTGCTACCACATCAATTTCAGAACCAGAAGTATCTTTCTTTAGCTTAAAAGTTGCGACTGCTATATGACCCTTAAGAACTCGTGTAAAAATATTCTTAATTCTTTTATTAAAATTTTCTAAAGAGATGGTTCTTGTAACATCAGTGGTACCAAATTTATATTGACCTCCAGAGTCCACCAAATATATATCTCCTTTTTTTATCAATCTATTCGTTTCTTTTGTAGCTTTATAATGAATTACTGCTCCGTTAGGACCCGCACCAGATATAGTAGGAAAACTTGAGCATATATACTCTCTATTCTTTTTTCTTAGATCTAATAATTTATTTGATCCACTAATTTCAGTAATTTTTTTCTTTTTAAAATTTCTTTTTAACCAAAATAAATATTTAGTTAAAGCCACTCCATCAGAAATGTGTGCTTTTTTAATGTTTTCAATTTCTATCCTAGTTTTTATTGATTTTAAAAAGTAAATTGGATCTAAAAAATTTGTAATTTTGTTATTAGTCGATATCAAGCTTTCAAAAAATGTTGAGCAGGTACTTTTATCTATCAAAAAACTTTTACCAATTATTTTTGAAAGTATTCTACTAATTAATTTTATATCTACAAATTTCACATTTGATAATTTTTTTCTTAATTTATTTGAAATTTTTTTAGGATCTGAAAAAAACAGAACTTCTTTTTGTTTGTTTAACAGAATGTAATTATTAGGAAGAGGCGTATAATTAGAGTCGCCGCCTCTAATATTTAACAACCAAGCGCTATTTTCACTAGCTGAAATAAATTGATAGTCGATATTTTTTTTTTTTAAGATTGATGATACTTTATTGATTTTTGCTTTGAAATTTTGACCTATATGTTTATCGGGAAGAGTATAAAATTTTTGAGTTTTTGTTTGAGTTTTCCTTTTCCAAATTTTATCAACTAAATTACCATTTAAAGGTATAAATTTTACATTTGTTTTTTTGAAAAAATTATTTAAAAAATTGTTTGTTAAAATTGTAGGATCAAAACCTATTTTAGATTTTTTATCTTTAATAATATCCTTCGGCATTTGATTAGGAAAAGTCAATATTTTGAAATTATTTCCGCATTGTTTACTTGCTTGTAAGGTGTACCGACCATCCACAAATAAATAGTTATATTTTTTAAGAATTAGGGCAAAACCATAAGAACCAGTAAAATTAGAGATATATTTTAATCTATCTTTATATTCTGGAACATATTCACCAAAAAACTGGTCATTCTTAGGAATAATGTATCCATCTATTTTTTCTTTGCTAAAAAAATTTCTTAATTTATTTATTTTTTCCATCTTAGCATCTTATTTTTTTTATACCTATCCCACCCCGGACTTCTGTGCTCTTCTTCCAAATCAATTGAATTATCTTGATTAAAATCAAAATCATCAATAATTTTTTCATTATTAACTTCATTTTTTTCCACACTTTCTGCTGGGACTTCATTAATAAATCTTGATGGCAAGGTATCAATCCAGTCACCATGGTATGCTCGTTTTAAAGCAAATGATAAGTATGCCTCTTTTTTTGCTCTAGTAATTCCAACATATGCCAATCTTCTTTCTTCCTCTAATGCAAAATCTCCCTTTTCTTCCAAGGATTTTTGATGAGGAAATAATCCTTCCTCCCAGCCTGGAAGAAAAACTGCGTCAAACTCTAATCCTTTTGCAGCATGCATAGTCATTAAATTTACTTTCGCACCTTCCCATTCTTGATCGATTGAAGTGGCTAGTGAAACGTGTTCAAGAAAACTTTGAAGATTATCGTAATCTTGCATTGCTCTTAATAGCTCTTTCAAGTTTTCTAATCTATTTTCATTGTCTAAATCTTTTTTATTTTTTAACATTGATGAATAACCTGACTCGTCTAAAACTAGTTTAAGTAAATCAAAGTGTTTCATTTTTAAGTTATCTTTACGCCATTTATGAATCATATTTATAAGTTGGCTTAATGTAATTTTAATTTTTGGTTTGAAATTTCCTATTTCTAAAATTTTAATAATCGAGTCCTCAAGACATAGTTTGTTCTCCTTTCCAAAAGTATAAATTTGATTTAATGTGCTTTCACCAATTCCTTTTTTTGGAACACCTATAACTCTTTCCAGAGCCAAGTCATCGTATTTTTGGTTAATAATCCTTAGATAAGATACCGCATCTTTAATCTCTGCTCTTTCATAAAACTTTATTCCTCCTAAAACCCTATAACCTATTCCAACTTGTAAAAATCTTTCTTCAAATTCTCGAGTTTGATAAATGGCTCTTACTAAAATTGATACGTTATTTAATGAAAATTTTTTTTTTAATTTGTTTTCAATAATATCACTTACTGCCTGGGCTTCTTCCTTACCTGTTCTGTAGCAATTTAATTTGACTAGTTCTCCCTGATTAGCAGAGGACCATAGTTTTTTTTTAACTCTGTTTGAATTGTTAGAAATTAAACTTGAAGCTGTCTCTAAAATATTTTTTGTAGACCTATAATTTTGTTCCAATTTAAAAACTTTGCAATTTTTGTATAATTTATCAAAAGATAAAAAATTTTTAATTTCAGCTCCTCTCCAGCTGTAAATTGATTGGTCATCATCGCCCACACAACAAATGTTCTCGTCTTCATTGACTAATAAGTTAAGCCACTTGTTTTGAATAAAATTTGTATCTTGAAATTCATCAACTAATATATATTTAAAATTCTTTTTATAAATTTCTCTTATGTCTTTATGATTTTCAAATAATTTAACACAAAATAATATTAAATCTCCAAAATCAAATGCATTTAAATCTTTAGTTTTTTTTTGATAAATTTTATAAACATTTAAAATAGATTTTATAATTAAATTTGATTTGTTTAACTTTACATCTTCTGGAAGGAGACCTTTATTTTTCCATTGATCAATATGATACATGATTAATTGAGGAGAAAATTTCTTAGCATCTAAGTCCTCTCCTTTAACAATATTACGAATTAATTTTTTCTGATCATCTGTATCTAAAATTGTAAAGTTACTTTTATAATTTAAAGCTTCAGCATGTCTCCTTAAAAAT